>Ga0208039_1000745_pt1 | contig 17142 bp, 15 predicted proteins | sample June2015DPH_20_1_2_FD_184722 | JGI IMG/M metagenome (GOLD analysis project Ga0208039, IMG submission 184722) | Peatland microbial communities from SPRUCE experiment site at the Marcell Experimental Forest, Minnesota, USA - June2015DPH_20_150... | ecosystem: Environmental > Terrestrial > Soil >... | reverse complement strand
CACAATGATAGGCTCGGAAGCTACCGTCTCAGCTTCGACTGGCAGAGGCTCGTTTGGTTCTCCTACAAGCGCGATCGTTTGCCCGACCTGAATATCCGCGCCAGGGTCAAAGAGGAGTTTGCGGACCACGCCGGCTCCTGGAGAGTTCACTTCGAATGTGGTCTTCTCTCCTTCGATCCTGACAATTGGCATGTCCTTCTCAACGTGTTCTCCCTCTTTCCTCAGCCACTCGACTATCTTGCCTGACTGCATGCCGGGGTCTAGGCGGGGCATCGCAACTTTGAACATCGCTAATTCACCCGATCAACCTCTGTGCTGCTTCAATGATCTTCTGCGCGTTGGGCATGTAAGCTTGCTCGAGCGTCGGCGAAAACGGAACGGGCATGTCTGGGGAAGCAACGCGTAAGATCGGAGCGTCCAGAGTGTCAAAGGCTTCCTCCACTACTCGAGCCGCTATCTCTGATCCAATTCCTCCACACTTGACATCGTCAGACGCGATTATCAACCTGCCAGTTTTCTTCACAGACTCCAAGATTGTTGTTAAATCGAGCGGCTGGATCGTTCGTGGGTCTATGACATCTGCGGTGATCCCTTGCTCTTCCAGTTTCGTAGCGGCGGCCAAGGCTTCGATGACAGTTCTCGAGACCGCGACTATTGTAACATCATTACCCGTTTTCTTGACATCGCATTGGCCGAGAGGCACAACATATTCACCGTCGGGGACCGGGCCTTTAGTTCTGTAGAGTACGCCGCTTTCAATGAAGACTACTGGGTTGTCTTCTCGGATGGCAGCTTTCAGCAGACCTTTCGCATCATGTGGTGTGGAAGGTAAGATGACTTTCAGGCCGGGCACTTGGAAGAATATTGACGGAAAGAACTGGGAATGCTGTGCACCGTGTACTCGTCCGAGGCTGTATTGTGTTCTGAGGACAAATGGAACCTTGAGCTTACCGCCGCTCATGAAGTGCATCTTTGCGGCGTTCGTCGCTATCTGGTCAAGGCATATTGTCACGAAGTCCATGTACATGATCTCGGCAACCGGTTTGAGGCCACCTAGCGCAGCGCCCACAGCGGCGCCGGCAATCGCAGCTTCAGAGATCGGAGTGTCCCTAACTCTCTCCGGACCAAACTCCTTCAGCAACCCTCGCGTGACTTTGTATACTCCCTCAAAGACCCCGATCTCCTCGCCCATCAACACGACGCGAGGATCCCTGAGCATCTCCTCACGCAAAGCCTCACGCAAAGCATCGGCATAAGTCAATTCTGGCAATTCTCATTGCCTCACATACACGTACTCCGCAAGTTCATCGAATGGCAAGACCGGACTCGCTTTTGCGAATGTGACAGCCCCTTCGACCTCCGCTGCGACCTCTTTCTCAATTCTGTCGAAGTCCCCTTGCGTTGCCAGGTTGGCCTTGAGTAGATTGGCTTCGAGCCCCTTGATCGGATCTCGTTTGAGCCACGCCTCAACCTCTTCCTTGGGCCTGTAGTCACCTCTATCGTAGACACCGTGACCATGTAGCTTGTATGTCATGCACTCCAGAAGAGTCGGACCCTGACCATTCCTCGCGAGACCGATCGCTTCCTTCGCAGCCAAATAGACTGAGACTGGGTCATTTCCATCAGCGACCATGCCTCGCATCTTGTAGGCTTGAGCTCTTGCAGCGACGCTTTCTGCTGCGACCGCGTAGTCTGCTCGAGTAGACATGGCGTACATGTTGTTCTCGCAGACGAAGATCACGGGAACCTTCCAGACAGATGCGAGGTTGATTCCCTCATGGAACGCGCCAGTGTTCGATGCGCCATCGCCGAAAAACGTCATAGCAACTCGGCGCTTACCTTCCTTCTGAAGCGCGAGTCCTACGCCGGTGGCTATCGGTATTCCGCTACCAACGATCGCTGTTGCATACATGGATCCTTTCTCGGGGTATATCGCGATGTGCATCGAGCCGCCGAGACCTTTGCAGGTGCCGGTGGACTTTCCGAAGAGCTCGGCCATCAGCGGCTTCATTGGTGCGCCTTTGGCGATAGCGTGTCCATGTCCTCGGTAGGTGCTGGTTGTCAAGTCGTCATCGTTGAGCGCGCCGATGGCGCCAGCGGCTACTGCTTCCTCTCCCAGGTAGAGGTGAGATGGCCCGATTAGAGCTCCTTCTTGCAGGAACAGCCGCTCAACACGTTCCTCAAACCTTCGAATCTCAATCATCTTTCGAAGCATATTGAGAAGTCTCTCTTTCGTGAATCCATGCTTCGAAAAGTCGGTGTATGGAACGGACCCAATCGATTTCGGAGACCGCATTTTCCTGAAACCGCTCTTCGCATGTTCAGAGACGCTTAAGAGCCTTGCCGCTTCGACTGCGCTAGCACTTGTCTGTAGCAGTGAATGTGAGTTGAAACGACGTACAGACAGAACTACCCAGCGACATAGCCCGTATCTATGGCTCCAGGTGACAAGAACTAAGGGGCCTCTTTTCGGAGCGTAACGCCGTAGCCACTACTCCTTCCGGTGCCCCCAAGCTCTCCATCATCGACATGACGAGACAGTGACCTCTTGATTTCCGAGTCTACTCCGTCGCTCCTATAGGACAAACTGCTCCAGGCACACGCCGCTTCTCGATACGCCGCACCGAGCCGAGACACTCGTCTCCTTTGAAGATGTGTCTGCTCGCGTTTCAGAAGGCACATGCCGTTTCTCTGAGTAGCTTACAGATGAAGCGCCTAGCCCTGTAGGCGGCCGAATCGGATCTTGTTGATAGTTGAACGCCATCTCTAGAGAGAGGTAGGCAGCGTAACCGTTCCGTCACCGGGGATGAGGGCTTGGTCTGCAGCCCCGTCATTGTCGAGACAAGGTTCGTTTCGAATAGAGGGCACGGCGAGTGTAACGACAAATTAGTATTCCTTTTCAAATTATTGTGTGCCCTTAATTGCGGATTCGAACTATTATGAGGAGCATTCAATGAGGCTTCGGTGAAATGGACGTGCTTGGCGGGTCAGTTGTCTATCGATACTCCCCTCGACTTCATAGAATCTACCTGAACATCACCAACCGATGCTCAAACAGTTGCCGCTTCTGCGTCAGGAATTCCTTTCCTGATCTTTCTGGCTACAGGCTGTGGCTCGATCGAGAGCCGACCGACGATGAGATCTGGACCGCGTTCCAGGATGAGGTGAAGGTATCAGATGCGGAAGCCGTCTGGTGTGGCTTTGGCGAACCTACTACCAGATTGGACACGGTCCTTGGTCTGACCAGGAGAATCAAGCAGAGTTACCCAGATCTGAAGGTTCGCTTGGACACCGACGGGTTGGCTAACTTGAGGAATCCGGGCAGGAAGGTGGCTGAGGAGTTGAGTGATGCAGGCATTGACTATGTATCGATAAGCCTCAATGCCGAGACTCGGGAGAAATATGAACGGCTCTGCAGGCCTTCTCTACCCGGTTCGTATCAGGGCGTATTCGACTTTGCCAGAGCTTGCAGGAAGCACCTCTCCAAAGTGAGGTTGACTGTCGTAGACCTCGAAGGCATAGATGTTAACAAGTGCAGAGAGATTGCGGAAGACCTAGGCTGCGACTTCGAAGTCAGAGGCTAGCCAACTCGCAGCCGTCTTCAAGACAAGGCTTGAGACGATACTGCTCAGAGAGTACCTCCCAAAAGAATCCTGCGGTGGATCGGTGACCCGGAGGAGAGAGAGGAAGGTCCCCGAGCCGCACACAAGTCGGAGGTTCAATCACGACGCCAAGTGTCCTGACGATCGGCACCCTGGCAGCTGGTCTCTGTTTCCTAAGACGTATTTTCACATGCGGCGACCAAGCCAAGACTGCACATGACGACTGCACGTTCTCACAAGAATGATTGAGAATAGTACGCATCCGTGGAAGGTATCGACAGTAGATCCACGAAAACGACTCAATCCCTAAGTTCTGTCACAAGGCTAATATCGATTCGCGACGGTTGGTCGTAGGCGTGAATCTTATGACGAAGAAGTGTTTGTTCACCTTTCGCCTTGGAGATTCGACCAAGTTCCTAACAGATCTTTCCGAGACATTCAAGGCTCGTGACATTGAACTGAAGGTGAATATCCTGGGGAGAATTCATACGGAGGAGGAGCTGATCGCCGAGCTTTCAGATGCGGAGGCGGTTCTAGCAGGAATAGACCCTTACACCGCAAGGGTCATGGACTCTGCCAAGAAATTGAAGATAATCGCAAGAATCGGAGTCGGTTATGAGACTGTTGATCTCGCTGCCGCAACGCAGAGGGGCATATACGTCACGTGGACACCCATTCCTGAGCTTGCGAAGGCAGTTGCAGATGAAACATTTGCACTAATGCTCAGTGTGCTCAGAAAAGTCCCTCAGCTAAACAGACATGTCAGAGAAGGAGGATATGACATTGAAATGGCGTCAGCAATCAGCCTTGACATTTACCCACTGACTCTCGGAATCATCGGCCTTGGAAAGATCGGTGCCGAAGTAGCAAAAAGAGCAGCATGCTTTGGAATGAAAGTCCTCTACTATGACGCGATTCGAAGACAAGATCTGGAAAAAGAGTGGAATCTTCAGTACGTTCCTCTAGAGGAGTTACTGGCCAGCTCAGACATCGTCACAATACACACTCCTCTAACCCCTGAAACGAGAGGCATGATAGGCAAAAGAGAGATATCGCTGATGAAGAAGGGCGCGGTCATTGTGAATACTGCACGTGGCCCGATCATTCAGGAGCAACCCCTCTATGAGGCCTTGGCTGAAGGAAGACTCGGCGGAGCAGGTCTAAGCGTCCTGTCAGAGGAGCCGCCTACCCCCAAGTCCCCCTTCTATAAGCTCGGCGATAAACTTCCAAACGTCCTACTTCTCCCCCATACAGGCGCTGCTATCAACACTCGAAGGCTTATCGCCCTAACCGCTGCCGAGGATGTCATCGCGGTCCTGGAAGGGCGGCAGCCGAAATACCTGCTCAACAAAGAAGTCCTATCTAGATAAGCTGCCACTCCCTTCGCTTCGTATTTTCCATTTCCCTTCCTATGTCTGGGCGGCCAAGATACCCATGTGACCTGCTCCGCCGTGTATGACTGCCGAATCACCCACGTCACGATGCTCAAGTTCGACCGCATGAGCTGCTATGCCAAAATTCTCCAGCACTGCACCTTCTTCGAGCCCATCGTTGAGCCGGCACTCTTTCAGGCAATGCAATGTGTATAGCAAACGCTCCTCGAACCAGGTTCGACCAAAGATGACGGTCCGGTCAAGGTAGTTCTTTCGTTCGGCGCGACTTGTGCACTGCTTCGATTTTGAACTAACTTCCTGGCGGTTTATCAGGAGGAAGTCCCTTTTCTCCCTTGATCGATCTCTTATCACATCATGCCCATTCCGGGAGGCATACCTCCCATTCCGGGAGGCATCCCTCCTCCCGGGGGTCCCCCAGCAGGTCCCCTTCCTCCTTTAGACGAGACCACGTCGTCGATACGGAGAATCAGACATGCTACTTCAGTTGATGATTTGATGGCTTGTTGCTTGACGCGAAGAGGTTCGATCACTCTCTCCTTGAGCATGTCAGCCACCTTTCCGTCGTGCACGCTAACTCCGAACCACTTGTTTGCACTGTCCTGGTGCTTCATTCTAAGTTCAATCATGATGTCGATAGGGTCGAGGCCTGCATTCTGCGCTAGCGTCAATGGTATCGCTTCGACAGCTTCTGCGAAACACTGGATAGCCAGTTGTTCTCTTCCTCCGACTTTGACCGCAAAGTCGCGGAGCTGTTTTGCCAGTTCCGTCTCAACGGAGCCGCCGCCCGCAACGATCTTGCCGTCCTCGACGACGTTTCGGACTACACAAAGGGCGTCGTGAAGGGATCGTTCAGCTTCCTCGACGACGTGTTCGGAACCGCCTCGTATCACAATCGTTACCGCCTTCGGGTCTTTGCATTCCCTAATGTAGAGTAGCTTGTCATCACCAATCTTGACTTCCTCCACTAGTTTGGCTTCGCCTAAGGATTCAGCGCTCAGATCCTTCAGGGTCGCCACGATCTTCCCACCAGTCGCTTTCGCGAGTTTTTCCATGTCGGCCGTGCTGACGTGCCTTACGCCCGCGATCTTTCGCTTGACAAGGAAATGCTTGACTACGTCGTCGATTATTTTCTCAGACATCACTACGTTGGCTTTTGATTCGGCGATCTTGTCAACCATTTCCTTCATCATGGCATTCTCTTTGTCCAGAAACATCTTCATTTGGTCCGGGGTTTTGATGGTAATCTTCGAGTCCATCTCGGCTTTGTCGATCTCGAGCTTCGTGTTGAGAAGGGCAATTCTGGCATTCTCCACTCGCTTCGGCATTCCGGGGTGAACCATCTCCTTGTCGAGGACGATACCTTGAACCAACTCGGTCTGATCTATTCCGCCGCCGCGCTTCTTCACCACCTTGATCTTCTCGATATCCGCCTTGGTCTTTGCGCCTGAGCTATCCATAACCTGCGTTACGGCGGAAGTGGCGAGTTGGGCAAGGAAATCCTTGCTGGCTGCTACTGTCTTGGTACCCATTGACGTGCTGGCTATCTGACGCAGGGTCTTCGTGTCCTTCGGGTCCACCGGGATAGCCAAGGAATCCAAGATCCGGAGAGCTTCAGCTGAAGCCTTCTTGTATCCGTCTATGATGATCGTTGGGTGAACATCCTGATCCATGAGTCTCCGAGCTTTCAAGAGAAGCTCGCCGGCCAGCACAACCGCTGTGGTTGTTCCATCGCCGACCTCGTTGTCTTGGCTTTTCGCAACTTCTACGAGCATCTTTGCAGCCGGATGCTGAACGTCGAATTCTTTCATGATCGTGGCACCGTCACTGGTGATGACGATGTCTCCCGTGCCGCTCACAAGCATCTTATCCATTCCAAGCGGGCCAAGCGTGGTTCGAATAGTCTCAGTGACAATTTCTGCAGCCATGATGTTGCCGCGTTGGGCATCGTGGCCCTTCGTCTCTGTCGCTCCTTCCTTCAGAATGTATATCGGCCTTCCAGACAATTTGATCAGTACCGCCAACATGACGAGCTGCTTGATAAAAGCTACTAAGTGACGACTATTGCCACTGCGCTTCAGAGCGGGACTCTAGCAGGCGCGATGGGAGGGCCGGAGATGTTCCGAGCTGCCCGTCTACGCGAACGGGATCTCCTCTCCCGTTCTAGCAACGACCGGGTCAACTATCTTCAATCTTAGGATGTATTTCTGAAAGATAGCCCCCAAGACCAAGGCGGGTATCATACTGATGACCAAGGAGGCTGCTAATTCTGGAGGAGGAGAGAGCCCCGCCATTATTGTGGTCAACTCGGATACGGCTGGTGGGACCGTTTGGGCGGCTGAACCTGTTACCAGAATATATGCAAAGAAGAACTCGCTCCAACTGATAAGGAATAATAGTATTCCAACAGACGCTACTCCTCCAATAGCCTCCGGTATCACAACCCTGAACAGCACACCTAACCTACCCAGACCATCAATTCGACCAGCCCTCTCAGTCTCCAAAGGAAGATTCGCGAAATACCCCATAAGAATCCAAGTCGCCAAGGGAATCTCAAAGCTAAGATACGTAATTATTAGACCTTGATAGGTGCCTATCAGTCCAGCTTGGTGGAACATGAAGAAGAATGGGATTGCCATCGCTGCAGCCGGCAGAGAACGACTCAGCAAGATAGACATCAACCACGCATTCTTCCTCCTAAAGGAGAACCTGGCAAACGCGTAACCCGCCACACTCCCCACAATAACCGACAAGAGGGTTACAACACACGCCACAAAGATACTATTCACGAATCCCTGTTTGAAGGCGTCAGCATATGCCAACATTTTCCCTGTTGTCGCGTCTGGTACTAGAGCGAGGATTCTCCCGTACCAATCGAGCGTAGGTTGCTGTGGAATCCAGTGCGTTGGCGTCAGAACCGCTTCTCTCGTATCCATTAGGGAAATGAGGACGGTCGTGTATATCGGGAAAGCAGACCAAACTACAACCGCCGCCACCATCACGTAGAGGACGATCATCTTCGCTCTTGATCTGGCCAACAACTAGCGCCTCCTTCTCGTCAATACTATGAAGTATACCGCAGTCACCAGCATTATCAGAAGCATCAATATGAATGAAAGTGCGGCACCGTATCCGAGGTCGCCGAGTATGAATGTCGCCCTATAGACGTAGTAAGTGAGTACTCGCGTCATACCGTTCGGCCCTCCCTGCGTGAGATTCCAGACCAAGTCCAGAGACTTCAGTGCATCAGTGGTCGCCAACACCAGTATTATCAGGAGAGCATATCGCATGTAGGGAAGTGTTACAGTCCTGAATCTTCGGAAAACTGAGGCGCCATCGATTCTTGCTTGCTGGTACAGATGCTCCGGGACTGATTGAAGGGAGCCGAGGAAGAAGAAGATGGCTAGCGGCGCGTAGTGCCATGCGTACGCTAAGGCCAGAACCCAGATAGTCCCAATACTTACGATGGGAAGATATTCCGGGATAAGCCCCAACTGAAGAAGCAGACCGTTGAGCGTTCCGTACGTTTGCGAGTAAACGTTTCCATAGAGCAGAGCAGTAGCATACTCTGGAATAGCCCACGGAAGAATAACGAGCACTCGAATTATAGACCTACCTTTGAACTGCTCGTTCAGGAGCAAGGAAACGCCTAAACCCAGAAGAACAGTGACCACTACAATTGTAACCGTGTATTCGAGTGAAATCAAAGTGGAGGCTTGGACTTCAGGATCCGCAAAAGCCTTGATGTAGTTCCCTGCGCCATAGAAACGCATTACTTGACCACTAGGGTTGAACTTCTGGAGGCTCATCCACAGCGCCACCGCTCCCGGATACACGCTGAGTGCCGCCTGAAAAATAACGAGTGGAATAATCAAAAAAAGGGCGAATTGGGAGTCGGTTAGACCGCGCTTCGGCTTCGCCGACCCCGAGTTTCGCGTCATTTAGGTCATTTCCAGATTTCTGGTCCGCCGAAATCCTTCAGAAGGCTGTTGGCGGTGTCAACCATGTGCTTCATGGCGTCTTGTGGCGTCATCTGTCCCAGGACCATTTTGGGCAATGTGGTCATGAGATCCTCGTGCCAATTGCTGTACCATACGATGCCATGGTAGCCTGGTGGAACGACAGCAGTCAGATGCGCGTTCTTCCTTGTCTCAAAGTCGCCCTCGTCATATGTTTGCTTAAGCCACGCTGCTTTCGTCGCAGGATCATCGTAGTATTGCGTATAGGGTTGACCAAGGAACGGTGGCGATTGGATCCACTGCTTGCCCGCAACGTAGTTCCCGTCCTTGTCTTTCCAAGCGTAGAACTGGTGCAAACGCTCGAGCCGCTTTGCATCATTGGCCGACCTTTTCATGTACTCGTGGCTTGTTATGCAGTAGATTGCACCCATGAACGGATACCATCCCTTACTTCCGGGCTGGGCCGGCAGCCAATGGTACGATCCCGCATCCGGAGACTGTGTTGGATCATTGAAAGAGACGAGGTCATAGTCATGGACCTCGGTGAACGCATGCTTGCCTGCACAGAAGGTTGTGATATGGTCCTGCTCGTTCAATGCTAGGACTCCTGGGTCAGCCAGGTTCTCTGCGATCAGGGTTCTCATGTTCTCAAGAATGTGCATGACCGTGTCGTTCTCGAAAGTGGGTTCCTGTGTCACCTTGTCGAATTGGAGTTCGCCTTCGCTTATGCAATATTCGTCGAAAACCTCGTTTATTCCACATGTACTACACTGGATCCATTTTGGAAGGTACGCATATTTGACAACCTTTGACTTCACGATGTCTCTGCACATTTGCACGAAGTCGTCCCAAGTCTTTGGAGAGCTCTTGATGTGGCCTGTGTCATCTGCGAGTCCCGCCTTTTGAAGAACCTTCCCATTGTATTGTATAGGCACGGTTCCGTTGAAGTAGACCCACCCAGTTTGCTTGCCATCAGGCATCATCAGAACATCCAGGAGATTCTTGTTGCCGTAGTCATTCCTTATTTCGTTGTAGTGTTCCTCATCATTTAGGGGTTGAATCCAACCCGCCTTGTAGTACCTTGTCATGTAATCGCCATGAAGGTACATCATGTCCATGCGCGAGCCTGGGCCTGTCATCAGTTTTGTCAAGAGGCTTCCATAGTAGTCTCCAGGAACCTGAAGTATGTCGCAGTTCTCATTGTACTCTTGGTCGAAGATCTTCATATTCGCTTGGACTATTTCCGGATGAAAAGCCCAAATGTTGAAGTAAATTGGGGGTCCCGCAGTGAGCCCTGTCTGCGTCACTGCCGCAGTAGTCATTGGGGCAGTAGTCACTTCAGTCGTAGTAGCGGGAGGCGGACTTGGCGGAGCCTGACTGGTAGAGAGATAGTATGCAACGCCACCAACAACGACGACAGCGGCAGCTCCGATGGCTGCTGTTGTCATTTTCGATAATGCTTCGCGTCTTGTTACCTTCGAACTGTTTTGTAGAATTTTCTTTTCATTTTCATTTTCATTTTCATTTTCTTTCTTATGAGGTTGTGACATAACGTCACCCCATGAACGCAAAGGGGGACCCTATTTTCTATATAAGACTTGGCAGGAGGGGTCTTAGAATACGGCCTTACCGTCAGATTTGTTGAACAAGTGCATCCTCTTCTTGTCAACGGATGCCCAGATCTTTTCCGTGATTTTGGAAGCGAAAGTGTGGGATGTCACGACTTTGAGTATCTTGTCATCTATTCTGAGGTCAACGACCGTTTCAGTCCCGAGAGGCTCTACAGCGTACACTTCAGCTTCGAAATCCTCGTCGGAAGTCCTTTTTGTAGTGACTGCTATGTCTTGGGGTCTGGCTCCGATTGTGAGCTCGCCTCCGGCAGCCTTCTCTTCAACCAGCTTAGCAACATCTGGGTCTAGTTTGAGGGTGAAGTGGGATGTCTGCAGAAAGGCTTGCTGTCCCTTCTTTGCAAATTCCGCGTCGAAGAAGTTCATTGGAGGTGTGCCTACGAAACCTCCCACAAAGGAGTCTGCGGGGTGATTGAAAATCGTCATTGGATCGGAGACCTGGGCAACTTTGCCCTGGTTCATTATAGCAATCCTATCGGACATGCTCATCGCTTCAACTTGGTCATGTGTTACATAGATTGTGGTGATCTGAAGATCCTTCTGGAGCCTGATTAACTCAGCCCTCATGTAGACCCTGAGTTTCGCATCTATGTTGGACAAAGGCTCATCCATAAGGAAGGCTCTTGGCTCCCTCACAGTAGCTCTTGCAAGAGCAACCCTCTGCCTTTCGCCGCCACTCATCTCATGAGGCTTCTTCTTCAGGAGGGGCCGTATGTGAAGCATGTCAGCAGTCTTCTCCACGCGAGACTTGATCTCGCTCGTGGGCAGTTTCCTGATCTTCAATGGAAATGCAATGTTGTCGAAGGCGTTCATTTGAGGGTACAAGGCGTAGCTCTGGAACACCATGGCTACGTCTCTCTTCTCAGGCGGAATGTCATTGACAAGTGCGCCATCGAAGTAGATGTTTCCGGATGTTATGGGTTCTAGTCCTGCAACCATGTTGAGAGTGGTGGTTTTCCCGCAGCCGGACGGGCCGAGCAGGACGAAGAACTCCTTGTCATTTATCTCAAGGTCTATTCCGTCAACTGCAACCTGACTGCCAAACTTCTTAACGAGTTTCTCAAGCACGACTTTGACCAAGACTGATCAGAAACCAATCACCGCCCTAACTTCAGCTATAAGCCTTTCCAGAAACGAAGTGAGAGAATGGCTGTTGAGGAAGATCCGTGTGCCACAGAGAAAAGAATGAGAGATTCATGAAAGCCGAGCACGCGAAGAGAACCGAGCCTCTTATATGCTCAAGGAAATGTCACGCGGTTGGAGAGGAACACGCGTGAAGAAGCCTTCTGTTCCGCCAGGCATGAGGATCACTCAGATTGCGGTTGTCGTGAAAGATCTGCGCAAGACGATGGAAGCCTATCACAAAGTCCTTGGTTGGGGGCCATGGAGTGTCTACGAGCACAAGCCTCCGATCCTTCACGATACAGTGGTCCATGGGAAGCCCGTACACTACACGATGATCGGTGCCGAAGTTCACTGCGACCCTATAGACTTCGAGATTCTCCAGCCCGTTGAGGGCCCAAGCATCTACAGAGAATTCTTAGACCAGAAAGGTGAGGGACTTCACCATGTGGCCGTCGTGGCCCCGTCAGAGAAAGTAGAGGAAGCGCTTGGGAACTTCAAGAAGAACGGCATAGATGTAATAATGAGCGGAAGGCTGGGCGAGGACATCCGCTTCTACTATATGGATACGGATCCAGTCCTGAAGATGACCGCCGAAACAGTCAGTGGACACGCCATCTCAATGAAAGCAGCCTACACTTACCCATAGCGGTCCACTTGCGATCCGAGCTAGGGCCGAGGCTCAAGTACTTCGGCCGTGCTGGCAGAGTGCCAGCGGATGTGTTTCTCAAGCAGAATGGATCATGCTGGATGTAGTTTTCTCTACATGCCTCGGCCGCCCGTTACGAACATCAATTCGCCGGTTATGAAGTCCGATTCGTCGGATGCAAGAAACAATGCACTGTAGGCTACGTCTTCCACATTTCCGAACCTCTTGAGCGCAGTCTCGTTCATCAACATCTTCTCATCTTCTGGTGTGAAGTGGGCTACCATCTCCGTCCTTATGTAACCTGGTAGTATGGCATTTACTCTAATATGGGGTCCGAGCCTCAACGCTAATGACCTAGTGAGTCCATTCATGCCTGCTTTTGACGTTACATACTCAACGTAACGCATGGCTGTCTGATGGTACTCGCCGGAGTTTGAAGAGATATTGATGATCTTTCCGTTCTTCTGCCTGGCCATGATTGGTGCGACTTCCTTCGAGCAGAGGTATGCCCCCTTTAGGTTGACGTCAATAGTTCTGTCCCACTCGTCTTCGGTAACGTCAAAGAGGTCTTTCGACACGTGCACTCCAGCATTGTTTACCAAGATGTCTATCCTGCCAAATTCCTGAACAGCCCTCTGCACCATCTTCCTAACGTCTTCGGACTTTGAGACATCGGCCTTCACCTGAATCGCGGTCCCGCCCTCACGTCTAATCTCCTCGACGACAGCTGTCGCTTCTTTCTCAGATGCATTGTAGTTGACCACGACCTTAGCGCCCTCCCGCGCGAACAGTTTCGCTATAGCCTTTCCTATTCCGCGTGAGGATCCAGTGACAATTGCCACTTTGTCTTTCAACCTCATTCGCAACACCGGGACGGCATCTCGATCTAATCTCTTATTTGTGGTTTTCCCGAGGAGCTCCGACATCAGTGGCTTCATGGGAACGCTTTTTGCGATGGCATGGCCGTGGCCTCGGTAAGTATTTGGGATCGGGCAATCATCGTTGAGCGCACCAACGGCGCCGGTTGCGACTGCTTCTTCGCCCGGGTGAAGACTATCGAGAAGACCGGTCAAGTGGCTAAGTCTCGGTTTGATCCGATAGCGGATTTTGGTTCACGGCGCAAGGCTGGAGCATCGTCGCGTCCTATTGGATGATTCCTTTCTCTGCTGATACTCTCTCTACGTGCTTGACATTGTGTTCCAGAAAAATCTTCGTGGTCCAAGATACTTCAGCTTTCGGCTCGAGCGCAGCATAGTTCTTCCATTCATTCACGGCGACCTCCAGATTGTCAGGTCTACCTGTGGTGGGCTCGAGTGCTATGTGGTAGTATCCCAAGTATCCTCCCCAGTTCGTCCAAACAAGCAGGTAGGGAACGACCTTGGAGTCGAATGAGAATCCAATAGCCTCCCTTCGCGACTCATTGAATGCGGCGGCCCATGACTCTTTCAGCTTGGGCGAATAGAGGTTCTCTCCGACTCCCTCCGTGGGCTGACCGACCTTACTGAGATCAACGGCCTTTCCATTTCTATCAGTTGCTATTGGCCACGGGATCTCGTCTCCCAAGTTTCCGAGACGATCAGTGACCGCCATTCCACGCTTGACTTTTGTAACTTCATGTGGCAGAACTATTCGGTAGTTGGGGTTTATCTGAAGAGTATTGTGCGAACTGTAGTGGTACTCGAGCACTTCATCAGACAAATTGGTCAATCTATGATTTACTACGACCATGGATTCATTCTTGGAAATTGTCAGAGCTTTGTGGACAATGAGTGGATACACTTCACATTTCCGCTGCAACTTCACGACAATGGAGCGACTCTTCTTTTCGGTTCTGACGAGACGCCAAGGCTCAAAGGCCACCTCCCCATACATAGGAAGTTTCCTTCCTTTGATAGTGCAACCTTCACAGGTCGGTACACATTCGAAGAGCCCACTTACATCCTCATGCTGACGTTGATAGGCGGGGTTCCCCACCGGGACCTGGGGATTGTGCCATGCAAACTCGGTTTCGGTCGGCTTGTAGATGAGACTCAGAATTCGCGCCCCAAATTCCGGAGTAAGGACGATTCGAACCTTCTCGTTCTCGAGAACAAGTCCCTTCATTTCTCCGACTCTAGTGGGAACGATTGAAGGATACAACGTTGCACCATCCGATTCCGTCCTCAGGGTAGAGGTACTTCTACCGATAACTCCTTCGGTCAGTTCGACTTGATATCTGCTTCAGTAGATATTTTTTTTGGGGGGCAAGATTCTAAGTAGTCTAGTATCCGACATGAGGGACCCACGGTGAAGGTAGGATGAGCGTTAGGATGAAGACAAAACCCGCACATATGTCTGCTCAAGAGTTCGACCACCTTTTCCAGAAGGTCTCTAACTGGGGACGCTGGGGGCCAGATGACGAACGAGGAACCCTCAACTACATCACTCCAGCACATGTTAGAGCTGCTGCAGCGCTTGTACGTTCTGGTCGTTCAGTTTCGCTAGCGATACCGATCAACACGGTTGCAGGCCCGGACAATCCACGTCCGGCAGTCCGCTACATGGTGCAGGGGCACGACATCTCTTCCGGCTTGGGTGAGGAGTCATTTGCCTTAGATTACATGGCTTGTGAGGCCCACGGAGATTGCCACACCCACATTGACGCTCTTTGTCATGTAGCCTACAAGGGCAAGCTGTACAATGGCAAGCCAGCCAGTAGTGTAACCTCCCAAGGCCCCACACTCATGGACATCACCATGATGGCTCATGGGGTCGTGGGGCGTGGCCTGATGCTTGACATTCCCCGTTTGCGAGGAATCAAGTGGCTGGAACCAGGCGAGGCTGTGACAACCGAGGAGCTCGAGGCTGACGAAAAAGCCGAAGGTGTACGACTTAGTGAAGGAGACATCTTCGTTTTTCGCACCGGGCACCATCGTCGCCGCTTGGAGCTTGGCCCATGGAACAACACATATGACGGTGAAGGCAAAGCCGGATTGCACGCAAGCACGATGCTCATGCTACATGAACGCAAAATCGCAGCATTCCTGCCTGACGGTGATGGTGAAACCGTTCCGAGCAACGTTGAGGGACTTCCCTATCCCATTCATGCTCTGCAGATAAGCGCAATGGGGATGACTGTCGCAGACAGCCTTCAATTCGAGGAGTTGGCCAAAGTCTGTGAAGAGGAACACCGTTGGGAATTCATGGTCGTTGTTGCGCCACTCCGATTGCCACGAGGCACCGGTTCACTGTTCAACCCAATCGCAATCTTCTAGAGAGACTCGGAGCACAGATCGATCTCGCTGGGCAACGAAAGCAAAAGCCCAAGAAAGCGTTAAGCGGATTCACGACAGGATCCTCGCGAAGCGATTAGGTTGAAAGTGAAGCTGGATCATATTGGTATCGTAGTCGAGAAACTCGACGAGAAGATAATCGACTTCTACCGAGAAGCGCTCGGTTGTGAGAAGCCAAAGCATTTCCATGCGAAAAACGATACTGAGGAGATCAACTACGTCTATCTACCCTTCCCAAAGGGAGACAACTATGTGGAGTTGCTGGCTCCCGTCAGTGGACCATGCCTGGAGTTTCTGAAGAAGAAAGGTCCAGGGACAATGTTCGAGCTCTGCGTCGAAGTTGAAAACATGGAAGAGTTCTACGACGAGATGAAGAAGAAAGGAATCACTCTATGTGGCCCAGATGGCAAAGCGCTTCCATCGGAAAAGAAATGGTGCATGATCCCCGGCGACGACAACAAGTACGCCTATCTGCCGATCGACAAGACCTTCGGAACCACAATCGAACTTCTGGAACGCTGCACTTGGAAACGCAGCACTTACTGGCCCTGATTGCCCAGTTTCTGAGATCCGATTCTTTCTTATTGCTCTGCCGTTGCGGCTTTGCCATTCAGTCTCATGCACGCCACTTCTGTCACCCTTCACTAGAAACCCTTGGCGTACAAGAAACCATGTGAAAAAAGGTGAACTAGAGGCCGGTTTCGTCAACTTCTCTGTACCATCGTTGCCTTGTGCCCGTCCGAGCCCTCATCTTCCAAGCTAAAGATTTCTCACGTTTCTCTATGGCTTCTGAAAGTCGGTCGATCTTGGCGTTGATATCGGACCTGTCCCCGGGAGATAGCCCCTGGTATTCTGGGAGGAACGCTCGCACCTTGCCGAGGTTCGTAGTGACCGTATAGTAGAACCCCCAGTCTCTCGACAGTAGACCAGAGATGTAATTGCCGTCTATCGTTTCCTTGGCTTGGCCCCCGATTTCGTGCTCTCTCAGCAGAACCATGATATCCCTTATGTCCTTCTCGTTGATCTGAACGATCTGCATCTTCTGCAGGAAGATATCGCTCAAGGAGATTGTGGGGTACTCGAGTTCGAGCCGCCCCTTGAAGTCGATTGTATGACAGAACTCAAGCTTGTCAAAGAAGATATCTATGTGACGCTTGTTGGAAGGATTCTCAAACAGAAATCTTCCAAGGAATTGGAACATGCGCATGCGTTTATCAGAAACGTAGCCGAGCTCGTCCAGCAGCTTGAGCACCTTGCCGTTCTGTTTGCCGTATCCGATGAAATCGATGTCTGTGATTTCTCTTTGGAGGGCGTCGTGAAGATAAGCGAATCTTGGACAGTGAATCCTCACGGCATTGGCGCCCAAGATCCTCAGGACTATGCCTTCCTTGTTCGCAGAGTCGACGATCTTTGTGGCTTCCTGCACGAAGCCTTCTGTTGAGCTCGAAGGGACCGACATGACCTTGGCCTGCCCAACCTACGCAACGACCTCCGTATTTGATTCTTCCCCCCCCCCCCC
>Ga0208039_1000734_pt1 | contig 17328 bp, 12 predicted proteins | sample June2015DPH_20_1_2_FD_184722 | JGI IMG/M metagenome (GOLD analysis project Ga0208039, IMG submission 184722) | Peatland microbial communities from SPRUCE experiment site at the Marcell Experimental Forest, Minnesota, USA - June2015DPH_20_150... | ecosystem: Environmental > Terrestrial > Soil >... | reverse complement strand
GGCTTGCACGCCCCTGAGCTTGCCGCCCTTTTCGAAGCGGCGCTCAGGTTCAGGACCGCGTATCCCAAACCGAACGTCCCACAGCTCGCCACCCTGGACGTCGACCTCTGGGAGACTGCCAATCGCAAGGTCGACTAGCAGTTCATCCACCTTCGTTCCTCGATATGGCTCAGGCACCACTATATCAAGCCGGAACTCAGCGCGAGCGTCCTCATAGCCAACATCCCTCAGAATCGTACGCTTGCGGTCCATATAGGCGGCAAGGTCGCCGCCAATGCGACTGCGTAGGCGCTCGGCGAACGCTTCACCTGACGGCTCGGTGAGCACGGACCCAGCAGGGCAGACGAGTGTGTGCCGGGTGCCGTGCAGGTCCCTCGGTTCTTTGAGCGACTGACTCAGCGTCCTGAGTGTCCTCAGTATTTCGCGTATGACAGACTCATCGATTTCAACTAGGAAAGCTCGCCGGCACTTAGCGAACCCGTGGTACTGAAGCAGGAGGATGAACGCTGGGAACGGCGTGTTCGCCAGCCGAAGCCAATTGGAGAGCTTCGCGTTGAGGCGCTCAGCCTTCAGATCAGTCGCCTTGACCTGTACCAGGGATTGGATGGGTGTCGATTGCCTGTCTAGCGCCCGCCCGGGTGTTGAGGGCGGCAACGGGAACTCGATCAAGAAGTCCCAGCCGGTTCGGTCAGGATCAGCCCGGTTCGCTGCTAGGCCCTGTTCCGCACACCAGTGTCTGACCAGCGCCTCGCCCATCTCACCGAGGTTGCGGTGACGCTTCATCACGGCCACAAGGCCGACAGAACGTCCGTCCCGAGGAATGATGCCAATTGGCCATCCGGTTTCGCGCGTCCGATTGTCACGCCAAGGCGCTGTGCCCAGTGCACGTGTTTGGGATCGATAGCAAGTGACACCTCGTCGATCACGTCCTTAATGTCTTCGATCTGTCGGTCCCAGCCTGGGGCCGCTGCCAGCTTGCTAGCCTTCGCTCCATGCTCCGACGCATGAACTGCAATCGCCGCCGACGCCGTCGGCCAGTCGATGCCGATAACGCTGAGGACTTCATCACAGAGATAGAGATTCTCTGACTCCCAGCATGCGAGCCGAATGAACTTGACGTGGGTCTGCGGTTTGGCCGCGGATGCCGCAGGCAGCTTCTTGTCCCCATCGAGCAGCGCATAGGCGGCGGGAGACACAGGCATCGTGCGCAGGGCGCCGAACACCTTCTCCAGCGTCACCTGATAGTCGAAGATCTCCTGGCCGTGGCACGGAATCACCGAAAAGCTAGTCACGTGGTGCCGGGGCACCTGACTCCAGATTCGGTAGTCATCGTCCCCCTCGACCAGCAGGAGCGGAGCGCCGAATAGGGGTCCCATAAGCGCATGCCCACCGAGGCACGCGGCCAGTTCCTTCAAAGCTGCCGTGAACGGCTGTGCAGTAAACTGCGTCTTGGTCCGGTCGATGTATATGACGCCGCAGTCCGCTCCGCCGAACTGTCCGAGGGCAGAGAGAAGCGTCGTGCTGTGGGTGGCGACGACGACCTGGAGACCGTACTGATCTGCGACCTTGGCGAGAAAATCGGCGAAGCGGACCTGCAGATCAGGGTGGATGTGCGCATCCGGTTCGTCGATGAGGAGTAGCCGCTCCGTTGCACCCTGAATGTCCCAAATCGCCGCGATCGTGAGTATGTCCAGACCCAGCGTAAGGACTGCCGCCTCTCCCGAACTTAGCTGTTCGACACCTCCGACCTCCTGTTCAGACGCCGCACGCCGAAGCTTGTAGGGAGGGTTGGCTCCTAGTAGTTCGACAGAGAAATCCGGCAAGAGCGTAGCAATGATCCTTTCCAGGTCGGCGGGATTACCAGGGAGCGTCTCAGAGCGCGACGCCCCGCGCGCGGTGAAATAGGCCTGAATTCGAGCGATGACGTGCTGTCGATACTCGCTTATGTAGTTGGTTGCCGACTGATCACGTCGCTGCTTGGCGTCAATCTGCTGCTGCATGTAGTTCGGGTTGAAGCCGAGGCTGCCTGTGCGTTCGGGGACTACGTAATGGGACGTGGCCACCTGCGAGTCTCTCCACGCCCGAAGCAGGAGGCTCTTTCCGCTCCCGTTCTTTCCGAAGAGAATGGTGACCGGCCTTAGGGCAACCAGCTGCCAGGCGCCGCCGCCCAAGTAATCCGGCCTCGGAACGGAGATGCTGTCTCGGTACACCTTGGGTGGCATAGTCCCTTCCGGCGAGAGAACTGCCGCCTCATCCTGTCGCCCGCCAGCTCAGAGCGCTAGCCTGCGGGGCGGGATGTCTCTAAAGCGTACTGCTGTGTACCCCGATTCGATGAGGCACTTTGGGAAGCGTAGGTTGACTTCTCAGAGGAGGGTGGTCGGATGGAGACGCAGCGACGGGGGGTCGGATGGGCGGCGCGTGTTTACGGCCGCGTTCATGCAGGACCAGCTCACCCGGGTGGCCCGGCAGGAGCTGACGCTGGCGAAGCTCGCGCAGGAGCTGGTGGCCTCCCCGTCCGTCGTGCGACGCTGGCACCGGCTGAGCACGAAGGGCAACGCAGCCGCCGTGGGCGTCCTGTGGTTCCTCGTTCCCGCGACAATCGACGACGGACGGCGTTCACCACGCGGTCCACGCAGCGCACGCCGTTCCGCTCAACCTCGTGCTCCCAGACACGGACCACCATCCAGCCGTCCTTTCGAAGCTGGCGGGTAACACGCCTGTCCCGGCGTCGGTTGCCTTCTATCTTCTGCCTCCAGTATGGCGCGATCTTGTCCTTCCAAGTGGGGAAGCGCCAGCCATGCCAGTAGTCACCGTCAACGAAGACGGCCACTCGACTCCTCACGAAGACCAGATCCGGGCGCCCCGGAAGCCTGGCGTAGTTCTTCCGGAATCGCAGGCCGCGGGCATGAACTAACTGCCTCAGACGGAGTTCGGGCGCCGTGTCCGTGCTTCGGACCCGGGACATCATGTAGCTGCGCTGCTCCGGTGTCAGGTTGTCAGCCATCGATTGGCCGAACTCGCGACGTGGCTTTGCGGGGTGTTAGGGCTGGGAAACTGTCCACAGAGTCGTGGCTACCCGATCTGGCTGGATCATCGTGAGCCCGTCCCCAGGTTCGCAACGCGCATCGACTATGCGTATCACATCCCCTTGGGCAAGGGGTGGCGCTCCGTCAGCGCCCACCCACTTCTCCGGGAGTTGCTGCACGACCGCCGGCGCCGGCGTGACGGTCCCGCGGAGAATAGTTAGGTCGAGCGTGACTACAACCGTGCTCTGCATTGTTGCCCGAGTGACATTTCCGACCACGCCTTCGGCGTGCGCCCCGCAGGCGACCGCCCAAGCGGCACTAGCATGCTCCCAGAATGGCTCGCAGAGAGGGATGCACGGACAGTAACGACAATTCGTCGGCGACGGCGCAGCCAGCGATGAGAATCCTTGGCCCGCCACCGCGTTGAAAGCGGCTAGTGCTTCTCTGGCGCTCCGCCCTTCAGCAGCTGCTTCGGTTGCCGCGACGTCCAACCCGGCACGCCTGCCGTCAGCCCGAATGACGGCGCCTCGATCGACATGCAGCCCCGCTTCGTGGGCGAGGTGGATGTATAGCCTGAGCTGCCGTGCCTCTGACTCCAAGAGCCCATCAGGATCATCGTCCGGCCCCGAACCCGTCTTGTAGTCGATCACCTCGCCGGCTGCCGCATCGACGTAATCCGGCCGCCCGAGGAGGAGTCCGTCACGCGACCTCAGGGTCTGCTCGACAAAGGTCGTGCGCGCCGAGGCTCCAGCGTGTGAGGCAGTTGTGGAGTGCTCCGCGCTCAAGTGCGCCGGCGCATCCAACGCCAAGAGGACAGCGCGCTCCCGGTACATGTGGTAGAAGGGTATTCGCTCGGGCGAGGGGAATTTCACCCGCACCAAAGGGTGGGCCCGATCGTAGAGCTGCTTCACGTGCCCGTCGAAGAGGCTGCGTGCTACCTCCTTACGCGAGTCATCCGAACCGGCTGGGATCCTGCCGCTGTGTGCGTCCTGCACCACGGCGTGCACGCTGGCACCGAGAAGCGCGCTCGGGTGCTGCGGCACCGCGGCACGATCGCCAAAAGCCATCCACGATGCGCGCGCCTTACAGGCGAGTACCGCTTCGTAAAGGCTCGGCGACAGGTGTTCTAGGTTTCCAACTGCCGGTAGGTTCGGGATGCGCATCGGCTCCACCTATTCGTATGGGAATCTCACGGCACGGAAGACTGACCGCAGTTCCCAGCGCAGACGGCGACGCTCTGCATCCGCCACGGCGGCCGCGACCTCGGGTCTGAAATTGGCTCGATCGCGGTCCCAGAGCGGATGCACGAGGATGAAGACCTCATTCGTCATGGTACTAATGCCAGCCGGAAGACCCCCGAGTGTCGTGGGCGTCATGCCCAGCCCCAAGAAGTACGGAGCGGCCACTCGTCCAACCAGAGAGGCCCACCAGGACGACGTCAGGTCTATCGGAGCGCTGGCATCCAGAGCCAGGCGAGCCATATCGAGTGCCAACCGCCAGTCGAGCAGTGGATGGTAGGGCATGTTCCCATACTCGCGAAGACACCGGTGACAGGCGCTGGCGCATTCAGCCTCGTGTGTCTGGTGCACGAGAGGGTCGTGGAAATCTCGCGACTTCTTTCCGAGCTGACCGAGCATGAACAGGAGCAGATCCTCGAAGCGCGCAGGGTCTCCCAAATGGGTGCTGTAACCAGCTCCGTTCTCAAGACTATCAGATATGAAGACGCGCGCAGTCGGTGGGGCAAACGGGCTGCTGAAATCGATCACGGGCTGAATGCCGAGTTCCAGCTCAGACTCTGCGACGTCCAAGCGAACGGCTGCCGCGCGCCGCAACAGAAAGCCCAAGGAGCACCACGCAGCCCTCGCCTCAGGAACCACGGGGTTGAGGCATAGGCCCACAGGAGCCACGTCTATTCCCGCCGTGAGTACGTCGGTAGTGGAAATGGCGGCCAGCGAGCGCCTCAACGGTGGTGTATTGTCGTACTGTGGCGGTCGAATGGCGGCACGCGCGGCTTGAGGCAGGTCGAGCAACGCCTGCCGGAAGGCGTCATCCGAGATCCATACGTCTTGGCCATCGATCTTCCTGAACTCGAAGTCTTGCCCGTCGTTGTCGTTGATTCTGTAGACTCGTGCTTGTCCGGCATCCACAACGAAATTGCGTCGCTGAGTCGGGTTGTTTAGCATCTTGCCCAATCGCGCCCGGAGTGCGCGGGGGGTGAACTCGAAGCCGCCGCTGAACTCCGCATTGATGGCCCACCACGTATTGAAGCCTGGCGGCTCGTTAAGCTCCACAGGCGCACGATACGCACCGCCTCCACGCGCGGCTGAACAGAATGGACATCCACCTGTTGCGACGGGCTGCTCCACCAACGCCTGACAGGAGCGGCAGATACCCACGGCGATCGGACTCCCAAGCGGGTTCGGAGCGGCAGAGATCGTGCCTGCCGACGGCCGGAAGTCAACGACGCCCACCGCGGTATGTAGCTGGTCATCCTTGACTGTCTGAGCACCGGGGGCGAACTGGCTGATCGCGATATCAATATCGCGGTCAACTACGCCGCGCTCCGGGGGCCAACTACCCTGCTGCGCGCGTGGATACTCGTGGAACAGCATACGCACACGAGTTGGGAATCCGAACATAGGGAGGACACCCAGAGAGGCCAGGCGTTCACTCAGAGCTAGATGTGGGAGGCTCTCCGGATGCGCTGCCACGGTGTCGATCATGGGGACCAGCCCATGAGACACGTGGTTCACCATGGCCGAAAGCCCCGCGCTGCTGTCCATAGCGGTTCGTCGCAGCACGGCTCCGCAGATGTCCTGGATCTCTGGGACGTGCGCCGAGAGCCAAGATTGAACTACGGGACGGTGACTTTGCCAATCAGCCACGGTACCGAACTCTCCGTGCACGTTGTCGCCGCTGTAGGCAAGCGGTACGCCCTGCATTGCCCGCCGAAGGACCTCCTTGCTAACGACTCGCCTAGCAATCTCCTCTCGCGTGACATCCACGTACGGCCCTGGAGGCGGATCGGCCGTAATCAGCTGAGGTCGCTCGAAGTAGTAGTCGTCGTGGCTTCGCCCACGGCACAGTGTCAAGGCCACTGACATTCCGGATCCACGTCGGCCCGCTCGGCCGACTCGCTGCTGATAGTTGAAACGCACGGGCGGCATGTTTGCTAGGCCGATGCCCTGCAACGAACCGATGTCGACGCCCGCTTCCATCGTTGTCGTTACGCTGAGAAGGTCAACCCCTACCGCGAGACCAATCTCGTTCTGCATGAACACTTCCTGGAACCGTCGCTGTCTCAGCCTGCGATCAGTCGTGTTGGTCTGACCAGTGAGCTCCTCGCAGTTCAGCCTGAACGGAGGGTGCGGGCACCGGGCGAGGAACTCGTAGTAGTCAGACGGCAGCGCAAGGACGGAGTGCTTGACGGCGGGAGGCAGCACTGCCCGGCAGCCGGTGCACACCGTTGCCGAAGCATGCAAGTGCGACCGACTGCACCGGCCGCATTCGTGAACGTCGACATCGTTGGTCGTTGCCGGGCGGGGGCTCACAACGAGCATGTTGTCTACTACGACCCACCAATTGGCCTGGTCGAGCGCAGATCCGAGAAGGCTTACGACGCGCGCCTTGAAGGTCTGCGGATTGGCACCGAGACGTGTGGCGACGGCAGTCAGATAGTCGTCCCCATAGGACGGCATCTGCGATTGCCCCTCGACATCCGCGCCACGCCAACGGCGCCGCTGCGCAAGCAGACGAACAAGCGAGGCAGCGGCCTGCTCCTCGACAGTGTTCGGTCCCTGGGCGGTGATCCAGAGGAAACCTAGGTTGAGGGACTCGAAATCGCGGCTGCCGTCAGCAAACAGGACCGCCTGAACGACAACCTGTTTCAGCGACTCCTCAATGTCGGATAGGAGCGCACGCTCCAGAGGCTGTAGTCCCGTGCGGTACATCGGCGGCGTGACAGTCCAATCCACCAGTGTGGTCCAGTCCACTGACGGACCACGGGGACTCGGCCTGAAAGTGTGGAGCGATGGCTGTGGCCCGCCTGGGTTCATGCCGAGCGCGAGAAGGCCAGATCTGACGGTGTCTAGCAAGGAGCTGAAGGTAAGTGACATGAACGGCCCCGGGGCCGGCGGCGGAAGGAGTACCGCCGGAGCAACCCCACCGACCGACGCGAAACGCGCAACCTCGCCTGCGACTGCCGGGCTCAGCGATGAAAGCAAAGCCTGCCGACGCTCGCGCTCGCTTTGGTCGAGGCCGCTCTGATCGCGCTTTTGCTCTAGGCGCAAGAACTCCTGCGCGTCCATATGAATAGAGAGCGCGCGGCTATGAGCCGCTCCAGCGGTTACGAGTTGGTTGCGAAGCTCCCCATAGGCGATCTGACGCACAACGTCACGGTAGTGGGCTAGCTTGATTCCGGTCGACAATTTGGCTGCGTCCTGCCGGCTGTCCGAGAACAGAACCAGCTTCCGGCCAGCCCCCTGCGGCATTTCACGTATCAGAGCGTCACACAGCAGCTGGACTATCCTCTGAAACCCCGAGCCGAGGTCGCGGACCGGCGAGTGAAGTCGCCGTTTGACCCAGTCGGCCCCGCAGTGGGGGCACTTCGAGGGAAATGCGTTGGCCGTGTCCACCGGGCTCACAAACGCGTATCCCGACGTCATCCCAGGCCGCGACGCGACCGCGTGGCGTTGGAGCGTGAGTCGGCCGCTTGTGTGCTCTAACACGGCTGGAGTCCACCTATAGCCACGGACTCCCTCCTCCTGCCATTGCCACCTTGGGCCAGCATCCGTGCGCTTGATGAGGGGTCGCGAATCTGACGGCCAGAACACGAGATATTCTCCCGCTGTCCGCCGCAGCGAGGCTGCCTTGTCAGGCACCCCCTCAATGTCAGGGTAGTCTGGCGAGAGATACCAGGCGTTTGGAGACTGGGTATCCAGCTTCCTGTACCCCCCTATGAAGACCTCTCCGCACGGCTGGCAATACAGCAGCTCGAGGACTCGCGAACTACACAGACCGCATCGTGGTCCCGGCTCTGAGTACAAGATGCCGACCGGAGGCGCCTGCGCCTGAGGTGGCGTCAGGCCTGAACGACCGGGACACGAAGGGTTGACGCACACCCACAGACGACCGGCATTGTGGAAGAACAGATGTGTGCGCAGGGGAAGCGGTGCCGTTCCGAGGGGTGTTCTTGCCAAGACAAGAGCCCGGATTAGGCCCCGTGCTGCTGCAACCGCTGCCGACCCGCCGCCCGGGAAAAGTTCAGCGGCAACCGCCGCCAGCGTAAAGGGACCGTTCTGGCCCGCTCGGCTGACAGGCTCCAGTGCCCCAATGTGCTGCAAGCACCGGTCAAGCGTGCGGTCAACTGCCTCACCGGACGATGGAAGTCCTACGGCAGCCTCGAGTCCCCGAGCCGCTCGCGTGGCGTCACCTTGGTCCAAGTCCCGGTCAAAAGACGCCAAGGCGACCTCATGGGATGACACCGCTGTCGACGACGAGAACCCCGCCGAATAGCCCGGCACGATGATGAACGTGGACCTGTCGCGCCCGAAGAACTGCTCCAAGAAGCCCAGACTGCCGGGGTCGCCCTTGTCGATGGAGGCACTGGTGGCGATGATGCGAAGTTGCGGCGAGTCTGGTGTAAGACCAATGCGATGGAGGAGTGTCCGAAGCAGGTATCCGACCTCGGTGCCTGGCGTGCCACGATAGCTGTGTAACTCGTCCACTACGAGATGGAACTGATTGCGTTTGTCTTCGGCCAGCCACCGGCGTGTCTGATCGAACATGTCAGCTTCCACGCCCCGCATCAGCATCACGTTGAGCATGCTGTAGTTGGTGATCAGGATATCCGGCGGTGTCTCCTGCATGTCCCAACGCGACCACATCTCAGACCCATCGGGGTCTTGGAAGTAGTACAGGATTCTGGGGTCAGACCGCGCCGCCGCGGACGCGCACGCCTGACTCCAGTCCAGGTCCATCTCTTGGAGCCGCTTCCTGAGCTCGTTTCGCTTCGCGTTGTTGGCTTGCAGCCCGGATACCGGAGTGATTCCCGTGTATCGGCCGAGCCAGAAGCGATGTGAGCCTCGGTATTGGTCAAGCCAACCGCGTGCGGGTACTCCGTCGCATGCCTCCCTTATACGACCGAGCTGGTCCTCGATCAGCGCATTTAGGGGATACAGGAGTAGCGCTCGCACCGCTGCAGGCCGTTGGGCGGGTTCATGGCCACGCTGAGCCAGGCGCGGCTGTCCCCTGGTTCTCCACCAGAAGCGGTTTGGAGGACTCGCCGCAGCGGGTCCCCATCGCAGAGATTCCTCAACCAAGTACGAGAAGATGGGAAGCAGGTAGCACTCAGTCTTGCCTGATCCAGTGCCAGAAGTGACAACCACCGCCTTGCCGCTGCGCGACTCACGCCATGCTTCAAGCTGATGTCGGTGGAGTGCGCGCGCGGCCGGGAACAGCCCGCGTGCTCCTCCGCTCGTGATAAACGCGGCGGCGTCAGGAGAGACGCCGAGCTGTGTGCACGCCGCAGCAACCGTCAGCCCCGAGGATTCCAAGGGCGGGATGGGCTCGAACAGGGGATCGCGGTACAGCTGTCGATCCTGGTCGAGTAGGGACCGACGTTCTGCCAGGAGTGCGTCGTACCGCAGCCGAAAGGGGCTGTCGAGATACCTCAGGTAGGCTCGTCGAATCTCATCGAAGATCCTGAACGGGTCGTTCATAGCCTCTCAGCGATTCTGCAACGGAGGTGTGTCCTTCGGAGTTGCCTGTGGATAGGGTTGGCCGGCCGCCACGAGCACTAACGCCGCGATTTCCAGCGGAACGTCAGGGTACACCAGACGACCTTTTTCGAACTGCGCCGGCGCGCCAGCACACATGCAGGCTGCGCGGCAGGATGCCTCTGGTAACGGGGCTGCGGCCACTGACCAGAGCGTAGCAGTGTCTGCGTCGTACCCGGACAGCCTCACCCGGTTGACCATCGCTGCAGCGTACACGGCGTCACGCTTCGGAAGGGGCAGGAGCCTTCCGTGTCTTGTATGGAGATAGAATCGACGGGCGCCGTAGCGGGACTGGAATTCGCAGGCGCACCTGGGGCGTAGTCCGTCTACCCACCCGAGTGTGTGGAGGTCAAAAGACCGCACGCTCCAGCCGCCCAGTCCAAGCTCAGATTTCGCGTACCCGACCCGCTGTGACACGGGTATGATCTGCCTGCAGAGGGCGCCAGCGAAGTTGCGGACGAAGTGGATGCCCGCAATTTGGGCTACGGCGGCGAGATCCGCAGGAACACCCGTGATCCGAATGGACGTGGGCTGGTCCAGGCTAGGCCCCCCGTCCTCGATGAATCGACACCCTCTCGTCCGCGCCGCATCGACGAGCGCCGCCTCTATGGTCGGGGTACGCCCACCGGCGAGAACACTGACGGACTCATCGACGGGCAAACCAGCGAGGAGGGGCGGCAGAACGATCCAGCGCTGCGAACCCTGAACGAAGAAGTCAACTTGCGCGAGATCGGACAGGGCAATACGGAGCCTGCGCCTCACCTGGAGGATGTCCGCGTCTTCGCCGGCTAGTTGGCCAACCGAACCCTTGAAGCTCGACCAAGAGCCCTCTCCCATGTGGGTCATCCAATGCAACAAGGTGTCCCACTTCATCGGCGAGTGCCCCGCAAGGACCTCTTGACCTGGCGCGCCGCAAGCCGGAACGCTTCCCATCCCTCCTGAACGGCGGGCGAAGCGTCGTCTCCCCGCAAAGACAGGAGGCGGGGGTGACGGATTGCGGCGTTGTAGATGACTGACGCCCATGCGCCGAGTCGCCTGCGCGCTCGCCTCCCGGACGCAAGCTGAATGGGGTTTGGCTCTGGGACTGTCGCCCGCAGACACCTTGCAGTCGCCCCCGGTCCTGCACCGACCTCAATTGCCCAGACTGGAGGGAAGGCGCAGAAGGCAACGGATCCGACAGGAGACCGGCACACAGAGTCGGCAACCTCACCAGGAGACGCGCCAATGAGCGTCCATCGCCCGGCAGGCAGGCCGACCGAGGTCTCACCCAGCTGGGCAAGCGGCGCGGTATTCCGCGCCTGTGGCTCGATCATCTCGATTCGGCGTCTTAGCCCGCCTGCCTCAACGAGGTAGGAGCCGGGTCGCGCTAGGGTCGCGCCCAATTGCAGGAGTCCGTCCTGATCAACTCCGACGGCGTTGCCGTTGATGGTCGCTGCATCTCCGGGGAGCAAGCCGGAAAGGACGATGGACGGGGGTGCACCGGCGACCCAGGCCCATCGCCCGGACAAACGAAGGCCGCCTCTGGGGATCAGGTCAACGACGTGCTCAACCCCAAGCGCCTCCAGGCCGCTCGGCAAGACCTGAGGCCGACGAACCGGTTTGACCCCGGTAAAGAGCCGCCAACCCTCGGGCACTTCCGGATGACCTAAGGGAACGCAACGTCGCTCCGAGATCTCGCTAAGGTAGCGAGTCGCCTCCGCTTCTAACTCGTCGCGGCAAAGAACCGCGCACAAGGCACCCAGACGCAGCGCTCTCTGTGACAAGTAACCGGTGTACTCGTGGGCGGGCATTGCGATTGCTGTGGCACCCGGACGGTGAAGCATGAAACGTCGCTCAGGAGACTCGATCGCCCACGTAAAGCCCTGAGTCAGGCACTCGCCGTCTTCTCTCGGAAGGGCCGCCGGCTCATACCATCCCTCGTCGGCCGCTTCGAAAGTGTGGATCCCGTCGTCAAATGTCGCGGGAAAGGCCTGAGGACGTCGAGGCAGATAGAAGAGTTCCGGCCGGCGCTGAACGATATCGAGCAGAAGCTCCACCCTCGCGCTTCGCCGACCGACGGTGTCCGTGTAGGATCCATCCCAAGCCTGAAGTTCTATTGCGACTTGCGCGAGCACGGCCCTTCTGCGCTCATCTGCAAGGGCCGCCATTCCTGCGATAGTGAAGACCGAACGACCCAGCGACCAGCGCGAAAGATCCTGGTCGAGCTTCTCCCGTTGAATCCTGGCTCCGGGCTCGTAGGCCGCCCAAACAAAGAAGTCCGGAAGACGCTCAATATCGACCCGACGCAGCGGGACATGGGTAAGAGGAAGCGCGACAAAGCGCCGAAGCCCCACATCACTGCCAGGCATTGCGAGCTTGCGCTTTCTCTCGTCGCGCAGCCAGCGCTCCAAAAACTGCCAGAGCGCTTCGAACTCCTCCGGCTCGAAACCGTTCGGGTGACCTCCCACTAGGTCCACCTTGAGGATCTCAGCTAGCCGGAGGTAGTAGGCAGCCGCGGACGCCTCCTCATCGGTCTGCATCCGGTACGCTGCCAACACGCTGGCGGCCAGGAAAGCCGCGCAGTCGGGAAGGCCGCCTTCTCCAACCCGTCGAAGGACACAGAGTTTGTCCGGGTGACTGAGCACCAAGCGATGGTAGAGCCCCGCCACCGCCTCAACAAAACTGTGTTCTGCTTGCTCAGGGAGTTCTCGGCCGGGCTCGACCCGGGCCAATGCCCCTGCGAGTATCGTCGGCGTGACGGCTAGAAATGCGTCTTCGTCAGAGGCATCCACTGCGAAGAAGTGTTCGACGACTGCTCGGTTCCAAATCAGGTAGTCGCGCTCATGGATGGGCGGTGCCGACGCGCTCACCGAGCGAGCGTGTTTGACGTTCGCGGTCGACGGGGAACGCGGTCGGGTCCTGTCCTGTAGAGAGCCCGATTCTGATGCGGTCTCCGGCGACCGAGCGCCCGCGTCGCCATCCCGTTCCCTATCCGAAGCAATCGCCCCACGGGCAGGGGCGGCGGAGCCACTCCCGGGAGCCGCTGTGCGGCGGGGCAGGTCTTCTGGCTGCGCATGCTCATCCGTCAACGACCCTGCCTCATCAGGGGCACCAGCCTCAAACGACGCAGGGCCAAATGGCTGTGTCTCCGCCACCTCCGCCTCAGGCGCCTCGTCTGGCGCGGACGGTATGTAGGTCTCGTCGACTTGAGGCCTGAAGTCCTCCGCCGGTGGAGCTGCATGCACCGAGAAGGTCTCATGACGCGCGGCGGGCTGATCCTCCGACACTGGTTCGGTAACGTGCGTGGATGTGGCATCCGTACCAGCTGAGGCCAATACGCGGGCTGTCGCGGGAGTCTCTGGCTCGGCTACCGGGGCGTGGGGCGAAGTGGACTGGGCCTTGATCGTAGTGGGGAGGGGCTCATCCGACGCCGCCATCGGAGAGACAGGTTGAATAGGCGCTGGCGCCGAGGCATCCGATACCGGGCTGACGGGCGGTTGCTCTTCCCTCCCAGGCCCCCTTCCGAGATCTACGACTGCGGCGGGTACTTCCCTGCTGGACGGCAGTTCCTCCTGCAGCGACGCAGATGCGGCGCGCGGAAACCTCGAGGGCGGGGCGGTCCTTGGCGTCGACATGCCGCGGTATCTACGCCACCACGCTCGGAGGCGATCGACCTCGTCGGTCAACCTGCCCAGCAGAACCCGCAGGATTCCACGCATATCCACCCGGCTCGGCTAGAGCTTCAGGATGAAGTCGGCGAGCGCCATGGCCACAAGTGGGCACACCGCGTTGGCGAGTTGCTGCTGTTTATGCACCAACCCGTTGCTCTTGCCGTCGGCTCGTCCCGCGAAACGAAACCAGTCCGGCAGAGACTGGAGGCGCGATGCCTCTCGAAGGGACAGCCCTCGCTGCTGGCTGGGGTGGATGAGCATGCTCTTCCGATAATGCCCGATCGTGACTGAGGGCTCCGCCCATCGCAGCCTGCGGTAGATGTTGCTGTGTGTACGCTCCACATCGGTGTAGTTCGTCAGCGCCCCGACGATGTCCCTCCAATTGCCCCCCTCTGGGATACGGCGATACCTCTCGAGGACGTAGGGGGCATGGCGTGAGGTCACGTGGTCGAGGATGACGCCCGGCTTGGCTCCGGCTCGCACGTAGCTCAGAAACGGAGTGGCGTGAACGTTCAGGCTGGATGGCTCATGGTAGTGCTGGGTCATCCGCAGTTCGCCATTCCTAATCGGAGGCAGATCTCCGATGGCCTCCTCAACCGTGACATAGGGCTGAGAGCAACCCGGCCCATGCGTCGGGAAGGGGAACGGGCCCCAAGCGCCAAAGTCGTCCCCTCGATAGCCGAGGTCGTGTCGAAGGCCTAAGAGGAAGAAGCGGCTCCTGTACTGCGGGACGCCGTACCAGACGGCATCAAGTAGCTTCGGGAAGAGATCGTAGCCGGCTGCTGCCATGCGGCGCCGCAGATGATCGACCACTGTGTAGCGTTCCGACGACCGCCCGCCCTTGGGGGTCCATAGAATCCCCTGCACGTTCTCGAGCAGGAACACCGGCGGTCGCAGTACCTCCACATACCGCAGGAAGACATCGATCAACCGATTGTTCGGGTTTGTACTGTGCCACGAATTCCGGTTGGCGTTTGAGAATCCTTGACAGGGAGGGCCGCCAATCAAAACGTGAACGCCTCCCACCGCACGAGCTGAACGCCGCACGAGCCTGATTGCGTCGGCGGACCTAAGGTCAGTCGCCTCGGTATCTAGCGGCACGGAATCCTCGCTCCAACGCGCACGCTGGCGAGCAAGCGCGTCGTGGTTTCTCCTTAACGTCTCTGCGTAGATCGGGTTGACTTCGCCTGAGAAGACGATGCGGAAGTGCCGTTTGCGGTCCCCCGCCAGCAGAAAACCTAGGCCCATGCAACCAGCGCCCGCGAATAGGTCGATGACATTCAGCGCTGGAGACTCTGAATCAAGCACTCCACGCCAGGGGGTAGCGTCCTTGCGGAATCCCTCGTGTAGCCGAGCGGCCTGCTCATCCTGACGCCGGGAAAGATCGATGTTGGCCCTTACGGGAAGCGGTGTACCCGTTCGCCTCCGACTTGTAGGCTGGGATCCCTTGGTGTGGGCGCCGGCGAGAAGAGACCTTCGCTCTTGCCTGCGTGTTGTGGGGCGTATCCATCGTGCCCACCCCACGACTCGGAGTAGATCCTCAGCGTCGAGCCCAGGTTTGGATGAAATCCCAAGAATAGTCCCCCGGTGGATGCCCAAAATGCCCCCGGTCTGGCCTGCGAACAGATCGCCTGTCTTGTTGCTCGGCAGACGGACCTCAGCGAGCCGGGCTACTCGGTAGTCCAGAGCTGCGGGTGCGCCCGGCGCGCGGACCTTGATGTGTTTCCACTTGGCGGCGCTCAATAGGCCGGCGGCGGCTCGCAATCTGCTCCTTGAATCACCGTTTCGGAGATGCAGCCGGTCGCTGGGTCTCACCTCCACCACGAAGTCAATGTCCCTGCTTGCAAGCCCCGCGAGAAACAGGGTGTTGCCGCCGTACACAGGGCCGGCGACGACGACGACGCCTCTGGGGCGCGGGCGGAGGCTGTCGATGAGCTTCAAGGCCACCGCGGCCCTCCCACCATGCTTCGTGCCATGCTTAATGGCGCCTGCACGATACCTCTCTTCGCCAACCAGCTTGCACCCCTTCGCCGTGATCCGATGCAAACGGATTGTCACGAGGGAGTGAGAAGTCGGTGATGCTGTCCCAACGACCGGACGACGCCGTGACCTGGCCGAGTTGTCCTCGACCAAGAGAATCCCCCCTCGGTTGCGTGTCTGAGTGCGCTTCTCACGTTTCAATGGCGGCTCGGCTCGGAGCTGTCGCATCTCAGTCGCCAGCGTCTCGGATCCGCGGTTGAGTCGACGCGGTGATTGGCACAGCGCTATCACACAGTGAGCACGGTCGGGCTGCGGTGGGGGCAAAGGTCAGCGCAGCGCCGCATCGCGCGCACTCGACGGTAGGGCCGGCACTTCCCAATGCCATGTGCGTTGTCCCGATGGGGTGGACGGCATCGGCGGCCATTCTCCGCCAACTTACAGTACGCGCCATGGGTCGTCCGCGTCAGTGTACCCGCAACCCGCCGTAGAGCGCGCGCGTCGGCGCAGGCGCCGCGCGGCACCGCCACTTTGAGAGCTAGGTGTTGAGGGCCGAATACCGACGACTTGCGCCGCCTGAATCGCGGCATTAGCATACTGTGCTAACGGGGGTCGTGCGTGGTCTACTATCGGCCGGATGGGATCGAAGCCTTTGCCGCCCCTGACGGGGGCTTTGTTCTCTTCGTGACTCGGCGCGGCGGAATCTACGAGCGACACATCGGGCCAGATGATTTCGTCACGCAGATCGAGGCGGGGGTCATTCTGAGGCCGGCCGTGTCTCGGGTGACCGTCTTCAAGTGGATCAAGAGCGGCAAGCTCAAGGCTGACGTGGTTGATGGCGTCTCCAGGATTCGGCTCTCCCGGCTGCGGAAGTTCGCCGCCAAGCACGGGTACGGCCTTGCTGGGCCGTTCCAGAAATGAGAGACGTGTGGGTTTTTTTGCCCGCGGCGTTAGCAGTCAGTGCTAACGCGATCCCATCCGGCGCCCCTGGCCCGTCCGTGAGGGAACGCCGGGTGCCAATCCGTTCCGGCGGCCCGCGGCATGGCCGGGGGGCGACCGCGGGATGGCCGCTTCCGGTCCGGATTGAGTCCACACGATTAGCCGGGGGCGGGCGGTGACGAGGCGCCGCAGGCGGTCCGTCGGTCCCGAGAGCCGCAGCGGTCCCTCCCACCGCCGCGTGACGCAGGAGACCGTCGATGCCATGGAGCACCTCCGTCGCCAGGGACTGACGTTCGAGGAGATCGGCGCGCGTCTTGGGTGCAGTGAGCGCACAGCGCGGCGGTATGCCGGCAACGTCGAGCCGCGGATCGAGCTGCCTGCGAAGAAGCCGAGGCTGGACCCCGAAGCGCTGCGCGAGCAGCTGACCGAGCACTTTGCCCGGGCGGCGTGGAGCGGGTGGAAGAGATGGCCATCTACCGAGTTTGTGAACGAGGTCAACCGACAGCTCGAAGAACGGCTGGCGGCGATGAGACCGGAGACCCTGCGACTCTTGGCGGAGGACCCGCGCATGCGTGGTCAGCTCTTCGCACAGGTCGTGGTCCCGCTCTATCAAGACTTCAGGACCTACCAGGAGGTCGACGAATTCATGGGCCAATTCCCAGACCCTGCACCGTTGTTCTGGCTTCCAGCAGGACAGTGGGTTAGGGGAGCCCCGGATGAGGCGGACGAGGCCCCGTAGCGCGTCGGCGGAGCGCGTCGCCGGGTCGGGTTGGCAACTCCTGCCCGGTGGAGGGCGTACAGTGGTAACTGCGCGTCGAGGTCGAGGAGCGGCGCGGCGTGCTGTCGCATCCGATGCGCGGTCCTCGTCGGGGGTGGAGCGGTGACGGAAGCTCACCCTGTCCGCGAGAGGCTGGCCGAGATTCGCGCCAAGGCTGAAGAGCTGCGTCAAACATTTGGCGA
>Ga0208039_1000725_pt1 | contig 17448 bp, 38 predicted proteins | sample June2015DPH_20_1_2_FD_184722 | JGI IMG/M metagenome (GOLD analysis project Ga0208039, IMG submission 184722) | Peatland microbial communities from SPRUCE experiment site at the Marcell Experimental Forest, Minnesota, USA - June2015DPH_20_150... | ecosystem: Environmental > Terrestrial > Soil >... | reverse complement strand
GGGATTCTATATGGGACTACCCCTAGTTCATGTAAGGGATATACCATATACCCCCTCACTCCTGCAAGATTTACCAAGTTAGAAGAGGCTGTTATGAGGACGGGTTTACATCCCCCGCACAGACCCACTGCCACTAGGTTTGCATCGGCTCCATCGGAAGTGGTTATGTCCTATATAAAGTTCTTAGAGGGATGAGGGGGGCGCGGGGAGAGGGGAGTTGTGGAAAAGGACAACAAGGGATATATGGTATACCCCCCTACCCAGAGACCAATGATAACAAAAACCCAACGGGCAGAACGACAGACGGCAATCGAGACAGCCCTAGCCTTTGATAAGGGCGTGTCGCGTGTGTGGGTGACGCAAAGCGGAGACCACGCTATAGTCCACATGAGAGCCGAAACAGGGTATAGCACTGTCTTCGGACTCAGCACAAACAACCTTCAGAAGATGGCCGCACTAGGCTGGATTTGCTTCGGAACCAATACGATGTGGACGAAGGAAGAGGCCGACCTAGAACTGAACCAACATTTCGAGAGGGCGACCCTACAGTGACCGCACTGCACATTCTCGTGGCAGTGAGGGAGTTAGGCATTCGCATCGGTGGCCCTACCTCAGTCCGAAGAGAGGCAATCGTGGACGTAGGCAACGCACACAGCATAGCAGAGGCAGAGACCAAGGCTAAAGTCAGGGCCGCAAAGAAGTGGAAGACAAACGTGGTTTGCATCGAAGTCAGCGAGACCCGTCTAGCAGTCCCACCTGAACCCGTAGTCCTCTACGACTCAAGCAAGGCCGACAAGGTAGACGAAGCCTATTCGCTGGCATTCTCAAGGGGCATCCGACTTCCAGCAACCTACCAGTTCGACGCAACCGCGCCAACCTTTAGGAGTCTAGCCTAGACTTGTTAGCCGCATATTACAAGGCTAAGAAGGACTTGAAGGCCGCAGTGGGCCAACCCCTAAGATACGGCGAAACCTCAATGTTCGGGGCTGAGTTCAAGGCAGACGGCCAATTCTGCGTAGTGGGGCCAAGCGAATATCAGCGTAAGTGGTATGCCACCGTGTCCATGAAAAACGGACTCATCGAGAAGGTCTCCTAGACTTGGCACTTCACTTCGACAGACGCGGAATGTATAAGGGAACCAACCCACTGGCATCAGCCTTCCCGATAATCACAGACCCAAGCCAATCAGCCACCGAGACCCAGACCTTCCAAGCCTTGAGGGAGAACGTGAACGCCTTCAGAGGAATCAAGGTCTTCATTCACACACGCAAGGCCCGAAGAGACAAGGGAATCAAACGGGTCACTAAGTCCGAAGCGCAACCCAAGGTCGAGACCTTCACGCCCAAGATTCAGCGCAAGGCCGAACCAGTCACCCTATTCCCAAAGGACGGAGAGCCAATCACCTACCTACCTACAGAGCCATCGAGTTATGCAGACATCGCCAAGGCACTGGCCCAAGCCATTAAGGAGTCAGTGGGAGCCTAGACTTGACTTCAGAAGACTTCAAGACTTCAGACTCGTATCAGACCTTCCAAGAGGCACTTCGAGATTTGAAGTCTGCCTACGAATCCATGATAAACACTTCTCAATACCAGACCACCGAAGTCTGCAATCTCATTCTCAACTTGGCTCCGGCAGTCAAGGCAATCCAAAACACCCTAGACGAGATTGACATCGAAGGGCAGTGGGACAAAGGGAGCGAATAGACTTGGTTAGCAAGACCTTCCGTAAGAAGAGCATGAAGACGCGCAACGGAACCCTCATCACTTTCGAGTATGAGGACGGAGAGATAGACAGGGCCAACGTGATAATGACTTTCCCATGTGGTCTTCAAGCCACTTACAAATTGACTCAGACTTCTCGGAGTTGGGTCTAGACTTGCCTCAAATCGAATTGTCTGAGGAAGCAATCAAGAACCTTCGAGACATTCAAGAAATGATTTTCTGGGATGACGTTCTCGGAGACCTTGGAACGTGGGAAGGGCAGATAACCCAAGCAGACGTTAAGGAACTACTCGATGAGTCTTATGATGCTTGGCTTGCCACCCCAGACTTAACTCTTCAGATGATAGCAGACCAAGCAGAGTGGGGCCACCTTCCAGAACTTGTCTCGAAAGACCTACCCTTCACTTACACAGAGGTTAAGACCTAGACTTGCCAACCTATTGGCCCGTTCCAGACGAACTAATGACCGAGATACTTCAGGAAGTGGACTTCCTCACAATTAGTAAACTCGCCAAGTTGGAACCCATCAAACCAAATTGTGATGGCGATTGCAACTGTCCAGATTGCCATATCAATCCAGTGGAAACCATCTAGACTTGAGACTTCCAGACCTTCCCATTAACTTTATCCTTGAAGAGATTGCAGAGACGAAGGACGGACTCACATTCAAACAGGTCTCGAAGGAAGAGGAAGACAACTTCAAGAACGCAAGGCAAGCACTCAAGAATTACGAAGATTGGGCTTTACTTTGTTAAGAGATAGGATTCAGCCTTTGTCTTCAAGTCCTTATCTTCAAGCATTCGGATTCCCGTAGTCCCAAAGGCGATTCTCGCGTGACTTCACTTCAAGTGGGTCTAATCGTGGCAGGAGTCTTCATTATGCTTGCAGTCTTCGCCATCCTAACCACATGGAGAGTTTGGCCTTGAGGTCAGACCCCTTCAGACGCAAGCGCATTTCAGTCTTCGGGGAATGCCCTCAGACTTTCGGGTTTGAGGTCGTGACCCACCCTTTGGCAAGTCCCACCACCTTGGGAGAGACCAATTACGCAACGAATGAAGTTCGGCTCAATGCGATGCGAATAGCAGAACTTGGGGCCAAGGCAAACCGAAGATTCCCTAACGAGTTTCCACTTGACGAGACCGTGATGGACATTCTAAGCGGGGTCTCAATCCACGAACTGATTCATCAGGTCGAGAGAATAGGTCACACACAAAAGGACAAGTGGAGTCTAGCAGACTTTGAGCGTGTGCAGTTGGAGATGGGTCACGTTTCCGTCTTCAAATTGCGCTACTCCTTCCACAAACCCAAGCGGAAGGTTCATCAAATCGTGACTATTGACTGTGACAATCTTAGCGCAGACAACGCAACGGAAAACCGACAGCAATATATACACACGCGGAGAGTCTAGAGCCTCATGGAATCTGATAGCCTAACGCAGACGAAGAGACGACCACCCTACATGAGAAGGGGTCTGAAGAGGTCAGACGTAGTGGGGCATGGAGAGACGATTCCAGCAGTCCTTCAAGTCTCAGGTGGATGCGGGTCAGGTGACTCCGTTGAGGTCTACCTTGGAGATGCCTACGTTTGGATTGACTTAGACAAGCGCACCTTCTACATTGGGAGATATGCCAAGTGACAGACGAAGACGTTTGTAAGCAGTGCGGGGCAATCTACGAGCCAGATGGAAGTTATGACCTTGACCTTAAACGGTCTGCCTTGGACGTTGATACCCCAGACATCTACTTAGGCGATTCAATGGCCTTATGCCCTTCGTGTAAAAAGGAACTACGCCAACTATTCCAAGCATGGTTAGAGAACGATTCGGGTCTCAGGTCTCTAATGGGATGTATAGCAGGATGGCAAATCCAAGGACACGAAGCGAGAACGCTCCAAGACCTACTTGAAAATTGGCGAATGACTTGGGAACAGAAGCGTATAGCGTGGGAACAGAGGCCCAAAGCATGACCCCGACCTTAGACGACTTCATGACTGAGACAGAGCCAGCAACCCCTACAGTTCACAGACTTGGGGCCAAGTGGACGGTTGACCCAAAGCAACGGACTGAGACGGATTGGACTCCCTACTTGGAACAGAAACTTCTGGTCTCACTTGAGTTAGAGTATAACTTCAAGGAAGGCGTAGAGACAATAACTAAGGACGAGTGCGGCAGAGAACAGAGGCATAACACATTCGACTCTGTAGCAAGAGAAGAGGTCGGGGTTAGTGAAGGTGACTTTGCGTCTTGTCCAGTGTGCGGAGATTCAGGATGCTGGAAGTGCGACCCACCGAAGACCATTAGAATTGTGAAGGCTGACTGCACGATTAAGGGAAGAGAGTTCATTGTTATCGGGTCTCCAATCCCAAGCGAAGAGTTCGTAAAGCGTCTCCCACTGGCGAACATCAGAAAATACTTCGAGCCATGCTATATGGATTCGATGCACAGCCACGTTCTGATTCCAAGCCACAATGAGAAGATTCCAGTTTCAATCGGTCAGAATATGTGGCAACTCTTCAGAGTCTACTACCCTGCATGGGCCTACATATTCGGCAATCGGAAGGGAAGCATCATAAGGGGTAATTGGGCAACTTGGCACGACTATGATGAGGACGCAAGCGACTTCGATTATTGGTGGAATAGCGGCAATGAAAACATTGACAAAGAAAGCACACCGACAATAGCCAGACGATACAAGCATGGTCTAACCTTTGCTTCATGCTATGTAGACGAAGATAAGAAGGTCTTCAATCATTTTGACGTTGAGATTCGACAGACAGACGCAAGCCAAGACCCAGAGCAAATCGTGGCCGCAAGGTCACTGAGCAAGGCATTAGTTCTGAAAAGCGCACAACTGGCAACGAAGGGCGTTATCAACATTCCTGAAGACAGGTGGACGGAAATCGAGCCAATAATAAGGGACATCAATCGCTCGAACAGTTCTGGACTTTTCACGGACTTGGACTTGAAACTTGAACAGAGACAGGGAGCCAAGATGAGAGCAATGGCTAAGGAGTTCTACAAAGACATGAGAGACCTACTCACGCCTTACGAGAGACAGTGCGTGAAGCGTTGCGTTCTGAATCCAATTCGGAAGAGGCATCCGAATCATGCAGGATACTACGGAGAGGACTAGATTGACAGACACGCTCAAGGTTCCGAGCAACTTCACTGAAGTTCTGATGGCCTTGATTTTCCCTTACCACACGCCAAAGCCGATTGAAGAACTTTTGGAACTAGAATCTAGTCCAGACTTGTCAACCGATGTTGACCTTCTGTTAACAGAAGACAATCACCTAACCTATATCCCCTCAAGTGGTGGGGTCGCTTAATGGCACGACAAAATCGCAAGGGTGGAGAAGACAGCGAATTGGTAAACGCATTCCGAAAGAGAGTCAGGAAGAGCGTTCAAGTGACCGAAGAGATGCCCTTGAAACTCAAGGAGAACGAAGGTAAAGAGTTCGTGGTCTCGATTGCTGTGAGCCGAAATCGCCTCATCGAGTTCTTGAAAAAGGACACGGTTTCACAAGGCGTTCTCGGAGTCCGAAGGATTGAAGACCAAGACAGAGATACCCTTGAAGACAGCCAAGACCGAGACGAAGATTCAGACAGGTGGAATGAATAGATGCCCTTCCCTAATGAGACGTTGACGCTAGACGAAGACCCCATTAAGTTCACGGACTTAGTGCCGCATCCGACAAACGAAATCCATTGTCCCTATTGCGGAGAGTTGGCAGAGACCCACACTTCAAACGAAGACCCCGACCATCACATTCATTCGACACTAGCCAACGAGCCAGTCTGCCGTAGACTTTACGAATGCGGTGCAAACCAAGCCGGAATCTTCTACGCCTACAAGAGCCTAGTAGACTCGAAGGTTTGGGCCACCATCCGCGTGAAACAAGGAGTCACCGAGAAGGTAGACGACTCAGAGGAAATGGTTGTAGGAATCGGTCATAAGAAGGCCGCACTGAAACCGACTTGGCGTTTCAGGACTAAGGAAGCGACTAAGGAAGACTTCACAGCCTACTTTAACAAGAACCTAGTTCTCGGTCTCGAATGTGAATATGACTTCAAGAATCGGACACGTCCACCTTCAGAGCGCGAGATTGCAGAGTATTACGGACTGGCCCCAACTCCCTACCACAAACTACCCGATTGCCCTTGTTGCGGGAGTTCAGAATGTTGGAACCACCTTCCAGAGAATCTTATCCGAAGCATTGAAAAGGACGCTTCAGTGGAAGGATGGGAGTTCATTATCTACGGTAGCAATATCACTAGCGAAGAGTTCGTAAAGCGGTTCCCGTTGCAAAAACTTAAGCGATACTTCGTGCCAAGTCAGCATAACAGTCTTCACGTTCACGCTATGTTAGTTCACAATATCGAGAGGATTCCGAGCGTTATCGCCAAGAACTTATGGCAACTCTACAGGTTCTACTACCCCGCAATCGTGAATCTCTTCGGCAACTATAGCCCACAAACTGGATTCATTCGCAACTCACAACATGACGGACAGTTCTACGCTCACTTCCACTATTACAAACGCTCCCCATTCTCGGCAGGATGGGCCAATGGACTCAACGAGCATAACAATAACACGGCAAGAGCAGGACTCTTTTTCGTTGACACACCAATCGCAAGGCCACTGATGGACGCATTCGACATTGAGGTTCGGACACCCGACTCGACATTCGACATGGAGCAAATTTTGAGCGCAAGGTCGTTGACTAAGGGATTGATTCTCAGGAGCGCACAACTGAGCAACTTCGGACTCATCAGCGTAGAGACCAACAAGGAGCAATGGGAGCGAGTCAAGGCCGTTATCGAGAAGATAGAGGCTCGAAGTGGAATCACCCCAGAAGACGAAGCATTCATGAGAGAGCATTCAATCAGACTTCTAAGAGAACTGGCCCCCTTCCTCAGTGAGTTTGAAAGGGATTGCGTGAAGCATTTGATTGAGAATCCAGTGAGGCAACGAGAGCCAGCACAGCAGACCACCGAGAAGTTAGTCAGCGAGACTTCGCCCGTAGCGAAACAACTGCACAAGATAATCGCACTGGCTGAGATTGAATCTGTAAGTGAAGAGGATTGGGTCTCGAAGGTCGCGGCCCTATTAGAAATCACCAACGAGCGAGTCACGAAAGCCTTGGCAGAACTCAAGGTCTTCTACGATGCGTCTTCTCACGCGATGATAATCAACGGATAGAGAGGTAGAGAACCATCTGTAGAATGGCATTAGTAATTGGGAACGACAAGGCTCTTCAGAGTTTCGAGTTGGCATTCAAGTCAGCGTGGGCCGGAACGAATGACGATGGCGTTGGGTGCTACTGGCGAGACTACCCAAAGGTGAAGACGGGAGAAGAGAAGCACTTGGCTCGAATCATGAAGAGCCACGACATGGCTCGACTTGAGCGCAGTTATGATAGGATGCTCATTCACTTCCGCAAGGCAACGAAGGGCGAAGGGACTCATCCGTTCATCTGCCGAGACAGACAGGACTTGAAAAGCGGCAACTGGCTTCTGGTTCACAATGGATGCGTTCAAGATACGAATGCCAGACTTATGTTGAGAGACAAGCACATTATGACGACTGAGATTGACAGCGAAGTTTTCATTCACATCTGGGCCGACATCAACGAGAGCAACCTAGAGAAGAGAGCCAAGAAGTTCACCGAGAAGGTCAAGGAGATGGACATCACAGGATGGGCCAATCTTATCTTCTACAACTTCGTGACAGACGAATGGGTTGCGATGGCAGAGTCAGCACTTGGAATCTCGAAGACCAAGGACGGGGATATTATCGTGGTCTCTTCAGACAAGGCATGGCTAGACGAAGCGCAAGCCAAGAAACTTGGAATCAAGTTCGATGAGATGCCTTACGGTTCAATCGCCTACGGTAAAGGCACGACCTACAAGACTAAGGCCCATGTGTGGAAAGTGAAGAGCCAGACTCAGATAACGTCCTATTATCAAGACGCTGGCAACGGAACCTACCGCAAGGTCTTCTCAGACGCAGACATTTGGGACTTAGGTGGTGGAGTTCAAAACGCAGAGGCATGGGAACTACAACAGGGTCAGGGCGTGATGCCATCGGAATGCGGAAGAGTCAAAGGGTTCTCTTCCCAGAACTACAACAAGGCAATCGCAAACGGGGCGCATTGGGACGCAAAGATGAGAGCAATGGTGGACAAGAAGGGCCGACCCTTAGACTTCGACACTTACAGCGACCCATCAGACCACTCATTCGTTCCATCTGGCACGAAGGATGATTCAGGAATGGCAACTTGCGATGTGTGCATGATGAGCCTACCCTACCACAAAATTCTTCAAGAACTGAATCGGAACCGAGCCGCAGAGCAAACACAAGACCAACTAGAAGACCAATACGACAAATGGGACAAAAGACACCCCTTCACGCGGGACTTCAATTACCCGACCATTCAGTGTATGTGCGGAACGAAGTCCAGTTTCAGCGTTCTCCACTTGGCTCATGAGTTCAAGAAACTAGGTGGGAGCGACTACTGCCAAGATTGTGGCCAGAGCAGAGCAGTTGGCAACCACAAAGAGGACGGGCCAGAGACGCACTTCTACCAAGATATGAAGATAGAAGACGAAGACCCCAAGTCAGGGCGCAGGTTCTACACAGACTCAGGGAGTTGTGGACGGTGTGGGTTCTCAGAAGCGATGCACCCCATGAACGACTTGAACAGACAAAAGCGTGAGGTCGTCGTGATAAAACAGAGGCCGATGGGTTGCGATTGCAGACCCAAGGCTGGACTGGTTTGCACAGTTCACCACAAACAAGGCTTCGGTGGCTTCGACCAGAACGGAATGCTAGTAAAGGAAACGTGCTTCGACATGGGGAATAACTAAATTGTCCTACAACTCAGACCACATTCCGATAAGGAAGACGGGCCAAGACGAGAGTAAAATCTCGAAGGGCATCAAACTCAAGGAGAATGACCAGAAGATTAGGATAGCGGGAGCCGTGATGCGGGTCGAAGTCACACCCAGAAAATCAGGTTATGGCAACGACTACAAGTTGAAGGTCTGGCTTCCGAACTTCACAGAGTTTGAACTGAACGACAGGTCTGGCTCTTATGTGACCTTCACCCAATTCATGAATGCCTTAGTGGAAGCATCTACGGGTCAGCCACCTTCTAAAGGAGCGATGGAACCAGAGACCCTTATTGAGAACGGATTCCCCATCAGGATTCTGAAAGGCGAAGCGGATGCCAAGGAGAGGGTAGAAGTGAAGGACTCGAATGACCCTCTCACTGAGCCAATCGTTGCCTTCGTTCCTAAGAAGGAAGGGACACCTGAAGAGGAGAAGACCGAATGGAATCCAATCACACAGAAATACGAGCCAAAGAAGAAAGCACTTCCAGACAAGAGCGACAAGGAAGAGATGGCAGACGAAGACGGGACGGTGCTTCTCGACCCAAAAGAGGTTCCTGCGGGAGCCGCAAAACAAGACGACAACTCCGTAGACTTGAGCGATATTGCCAAGGCTTGGCACGAAAGGGGATACTACTAAAATGATAGTCGTCTTCATTGACTGCGGTGTGAGTAAATCCGAGACACCGGAACGGATTATCAAGAGGCTCGAAGAGGACGGGCTAGAGGTTGTGAGGAATCCAACGAGCAGACCAAGAGAGGAATACGTTGTGATTCGGTGGGGTTCAACTAGATTCCCAGAGTTGGATGAGGGAGCCAAGGCAGTCTTGAATCCAGCCAGAGCCATCAATGGCAATCTCCATAAGGACAAGGCACACGCCAAGTTCTTAGAGGCAGGAGTCAGCGCACCCCTATTCTGGAACGACTTCGAGACAGCCAAGGCCAAGTGTCGTGAGTTGGGTTGCGACTTCCTTCGGAGACGCAAGCACCACATTCAAGGCCAAGACATCCTTCGCCTAAGACCAACGGACAGCCTACCCCGCGAAAGGAGAAGCGGATATTACGTCCAGTTCTTGGAGAAGGATAGAGAGTTCAGACTTCACATCTTCCAAGGCCAGTGTATCGGACTAGCAGAGAAGAAGCCAGCAGAGAATCCGAACCCTGTTATCTGGAACTTCGAGAACGGGTGGGAGTTGGTCTACTACGCGAGAGAGGAAAGGGAAGAGGCCGTTCCGAACTACAAGGAGATGGTAGTCGAATCGGTAAAGGCTTGCAAGGCTCTAGGTCTGGACTTCGGAGCCGTAGACCTAATCATGGTAGGAGACAAGGCTTACATTCTCGAAGCAAACACTTCACCGAAACTCAAGGATACCAATCGCTACGCCAAGAACTTCAAGAGATGGGTTGAAAGCCTAGCATGACAATAATCCATCCAGCGACTAGAGCCATCACCAACTACAAGAAGATGAAGGTCAAGACGACTTCATTGCCTTGCAGAGTCATGGAAGCGCAACGTCTCATTGAGATGGTCAGACTTGCTGGCTCGAAGATTCAGCAATGGACAGTGAGGAAGATGCTTGAGAAGACAAAGGAACTTGAGATAGTCTGCAAATGCCATGATGACCGTTGCCCATTCGTAGAGTCAGACAGCGATGGAACCCGCTTCTGCACTTGCGTAGATTGGGAATCCACAACTAGGCCAGCCTTGAGTTGTAAGAACTTAGAGGTTATCGGACATCGGGGCAATAAGGTCTTCAAGATAGGCGAAGGGTTCAGCCGCACTGAGAGCCATGAACCAGACCCTAGACATCAGGGGATAGGGTTTGACTCCCATGCCTTTGAGGACTACCTAGCATCAACGGAGACCCAGAGATAGACCATGCCGCTTAGACTAGACATTTCGATGCAGTGTGCCGTGAAGGAAATCGAACTCCTTCATGAGACCCTAGTGAAAGGCATGGCAGAGCGAGACACCGCAACTAATGAGAGGATGTCAATGGAACTTTCTGAGACAGTTAACAATCTGAATCTCCAAATCCAATGTGTGTGCTACGAACCAACGTGCCGCTATTGGGAACATAACGCTTGTCGGTGTAGTGGAAACCAACGATGCCTTGGCCTTGGTTATCTGATTCGACCCTCAAGAGTTGAGGTGGACGAAGAGGAAGAGACCGAGATGACGATGGCTGAGACCGCATTAACAGAGAACGACAAGGCCCGAAGACCAGACGAGCCGTTCATAGTCTGGAAGGTCAGGGTTGCTAACAGACTCTACAGCATGGCCCGACAGATTCACAATACGCCAGACAGAGGCACGACTCGATGGCGTTATGAGAATTGGAGAACAGCCGAGACTCACAACACACGGACACACAACTTCGAGATGTTCATTGCTAGAGTCAGGGCGTTGCCACCGGAAGAGAGAATGCCAACAGGGATGGACGTAAGCCAAGTCGTGGGTTGCTCAATCTGCAACGTGGTCTTCGAGAACTTGGGATACTTAGAGGCCCATGTAGACAGAAAGAGATTCAATCATATGCTTCACGACAATGCAGAAGCGATAACAGACACCACACATGAGCGCGTGAGAGACACCGCGCCAGACTACAGACCACCGATACCTACATTCGTTGGCTCAGACCCAGACAGAGACTACATAACAAGACCAATATCAGACACAGCAAGACCACCATCAGAGACGCACAATGGAGACATGATTGACCGCATTTACAGAGAGGAAGAGGAAGATGACGAGCAATACAGAGACCGTCTCCAAGACTATGTGAGAAGTGAGTATCGCACTAGGCGTGAGCCAGATGCAGTCGGATGCGGCTATTGCGGCAGAATCTTCAAGAACGGGTTCGACTACTTCGGACACGCGACTTCCTTCCACAACTTCGATGATGAAAGCGCAAGGGAGAACCTAATCAAATGATGCCCCGCTACTATTGCATCCACTGTAATTTCCGAACCAACTCACACATCAGAGCGTGGTTCCATCACTGGCTGAGTAAGGGCTATTGGAAGCCAAGAGGCTTACTCCGTATGCTCTTCGTCTGCGGAAGCAAGGTCAATGGCCACACCCTAGTTCGATGGACAGAGGCCATGAGAACGGCAACAACCTTTAAGAAGGGGCGCGAGAGAGGGTTGGAATCATGACCGAGACCAGAGACAAGTTGGATGCCTTGATAAACCAAGTCACCGAAGTTGGTAGAACGATTATCTTCAGAGAGAATAGCGACAACTTGAGGGAAGAGTTCAAGAGGTTGTTAGACGACTTGTCGGATGAAGCATTCAATCGTGGAATCCAAGCCGAGATAGATGCCCATTCGTGTGATTAGCATGGGAGTTCATCAAGACTACAGATGCGATACTTGCCAAGCCTTGGTCTCATCCAATGAAGACCCTAGACACTTGATAGGTTGTCCATATAGGAAGAGTCCTGTCTTGATTCAGCACGACCTTAGACATCACGACACTTGGAATCCTGAATGGGATAGAATGTAGCATGATAGGTCGTCTTAAGGTTCAAGTGGTCTTCTCTGAGGCAGAGCAAGCCGAAGAGACATTCGATGCCTTGAAGAACGTCTTCAGTGAGATGTTTCGAGAGGGCAACACACTCACAGTCTGGGCAACGAAGGACGACCTAACCCTGTTCTTACAAGGATACTTGAGGGACTACTGCACATGAGACTCTACACCCCTGCCGACTACCAAGCAATAGTGGACTTCATTACAGCCAACGGAGACCGACACATTCTGGGCATCCCAAAGAAATGCTCAAGGGTGCGGGTCGGGTTCATCGAAGAGAGGAACGGGAAGATAGTCGGATACTCGGCCATGAGCAAGGACAGCAAGTATTCCATCACAGTGGTAGACCACGATTGTCGTGGGTCAGGGATAGCGTCCCTTCTCTTGAACGCAAAGATTCAGTGGGCCAAGGAGCATGGCTTCAAGTTCCTTCAGACCAAGGTGGGAGTCTCGAACCATCCTTCAATCGGAATGCTGAACAAGTTCGGATACCAAGTCGTGAGACTAGGGACTAGCAAGACAGGGAAACCCGTTCTAACCATGAGGCTCACATTAATATGAAGCAACTTACTCTCGAAGGGAAAGACCAGTTCATCTATAAGGATTGCCCCGATTGCAAAGTCATAATCATGACGAGAGACTGGAAGAATGGGTCGCTCACAATTCAACTCTGTCTCAAGCACTCCAAACTGGTTGACCCAAGAGGAGACTGGCCACTGCATCTGTCCTTCACACATGAGGTATCTGAATGACGCTCTACCTTTGTCTCAAGGACTTGGCCTACGTTCCCTACTACGGTGACGGCTCCAACTCACAAGAGGCCATTGACTGGACGCTCAAGCACAGGAACCATGAGGTCGTGAAGATTCAGAGCGAGTTCGTAGAGGGAGTCGCGGTTCCAGCATGAAACTTAAGGTCTCTACAGAACTTGGAGACGAGATTCCCAACATGGGAACTAGGAAGAGGGGCAAGGTATTCGCCTACTTCTTTCCGTCCTCACGCTGGCATTCCTACCTTGGCTATGCTACCGTCCAGATTATGACGAACTACATCAGCCACGAAAAGACCCACTTACTCTTAGAGGAAATGGGACTCCACAAGGCAAGCGATTGTCTAGACAACTTTACTTCGGTTCACTTCTTCCATCAAAAGTGTCGCATGAAAGACAGAATGAGACAGTTGGAGATTGCCGAGCCATCAGGACTTGAGAACCTTATACTGGCCGTTGAGTCTAGGAGACACAGACAATGAGTCTGAAGACGATGCCTACCGACCCACGCCAGCCCGACCAGATTCCTATCCCTTGTCCTAATTGTGGCTCTTGGCGCACCTATTGGCATGGCACATTGAAGTGTGCCAAATGCGGAAGCAACTTCAAGATAGACCGAAGTGCCGCTTATCCTAACACCTGCACAAAATGTTGGCACATAAAGCATGGTGGCAAGCCATGTGAAAAGTGCAATGAGAGTCTACGTTAGTGGAGAGACCAACCACTTCATGAGCGCATGAAATCAATCGGATGCTCGGTGAAACTACCATGACATCTGACCTGACAAGACGATGCAAGTCCTTCGCGCACATAAAGATGAGGACTCAGAATTGGTGGTTCGTAAGTTGGTCAGACCACTACATGATAGCGAAGTGGGTGGCATACCCATGAGCGACCAAGAAGAGCGAATTGATAGAATGGTCAATACCTTTATAAAGGGTCAGGAGAAAGGGGCTGGCATGAGTAAGACAAGCATAGCCCTGCCGAACTGCCAAGAGCCACTAAGCCCTGAGATACTAGGAGAGCGATTCTACAACGGAGAACTATGCTCTAACTGTGACGATGGTTGTCTCAAGGAGAAGTGGTGCGAAGGTTGCGGCCAATATCTCTGCACTCGATGTTGGGATGAGCATGAGAACGATGGCCCATGCCATGTGGGGAGATAGCATGACAGCCACAACAGAAGAGCGCATCTACTACTTGGAGATGATAGTGAAGCAACACTCTACAGAGATGGGAAGGATGGAGCGAGACCTTGCAGACCTTCTCAGATGGAAGCAACGTGAAGAGAACAAGAGGCTAGTAGGACTATGAGCAAAGCAGAACTCGCACAACTTCTACGAAAGGCCCGATATACTGAGTTAGGAGACTACGGGGAATGGGCCTACTACAAGATAGCAGACATTGACTCGGTTATCGCGGCTCTAGAATCGGGGTTGGAGATAGCATGACCTACATCGCAACCTACAGGGATGGAAAGGCAATTCTCAAAGAAGAGTTGCCATCTTACAATGCTTTCGACTTGGAGACCGCTTACAAAGCGGCAAAGAAGATAGCCGAGAAGAACGGATGGACATTGGTAAGGGTCGAACCAAAGGTCTATCCACCTGTGCCTCAGATAGTCTACTCACGTTATCCACCTTACAACGAATACCACGACTACAGCCCACATTGAGTTGAGAGAATGCCCTACATCATAATCAAGATTCGGGATAAGGACGACACCCAGAAACTCTACGAATGGGTCATGGCAGGATACGATAAAGGCTATAAGGTAGAGCAATGGAGCGTCTTCAATGAACTGCCATCTGCGTTCCGAGAGAGACTTCTGAAGGAACTGCTCACGATAGCCAACGCTCTAGACGAGAAGGAAGCCACAACCCTTATAAGGGGTCATAGGAAGGGGTAGGGTATGGCATACGTCTTCCCAACGAAAGCAGAGCATGACCAGAATCACATCGTTCTAGGAGCGACACCGCTAGAAGAGTGCGTGTGGTGCAGTTGGGAGTTCCAAGACATGGAAGACCAGACAAGGGGAAATTAGTTGGGTCTTTATCGCACAACGTATCTCATCGGAGAAGCCACGAAGCCAGACACCTACACGAAGATTAGCGAGATGATAGAGGCCAACAGCCCCGAAGAGGCAACCGCTTCAATTAAGACCAAGCATCCGACAGACCTAGTTAAGATAACGAGCGTGAGCCAACTCAGATGAAACGCTTCCGTCTAGAGTATATGTGCGGCTGTTGGTTCGTCTTCGATGTGGAAGACCCTATGCACTGGAAGATACTGGACTTCGTGATATGTGACAACCACGTTAAGAGGTCACAAGTAGAATGAGATACATCAAACTGTATTGGGATGGAGAATGGCACGATGTCGCGGTTGATTCCAAGCCACCGTTCTCACAGGAAGCACTGAGGCAACTGGTGACATTCGACAAATGATGGCCGAAGAGCAGATACAGTGCGGCAAGTGTGGTGGAAGGATGACCCATACAACAGTCTTGACCTACCCACCCATCGAATGCTACAGATGTCAAAAGTGTGGTCGTCACATAGACGACACCCCACCATTGCCTAGCAATGTGGTGATAATCAAGTGACAGAACAACCAAAAGGAAGAGTCAAGGGTAAGATGCGGAGTCCTCACAAGAGGGCGTGGTGCGTGAAACACCACACACGACACTGTATCACACATGGGAAGCATCAGCGTCCACTCCCACGCACAATGATAGTGAAGCCAAAGTGAAGTTCGACAAGTTCAAAGTAGGCTCTCAGATTCACTATGAGCCAATCTATGTGAATAGTGAAGAGGCTCTAAAGATGGGACAAGGCAAAGTCCTCAAAGTCGGAGACTACTACCCAACTTGTGACGACCAAGACAGTTGGTATTGGCTAGGTGTGGTAGACCTTTCAGACCATGATGCCCAACTCCTCAGAGAGCATGGATTGATAGAGTGGGAATGCACTAAGCACTTAGGCAGAAAAGCGCACATGGGAACTAGCATCCCTATAGGAAAGGGCAATTACAAGGACGTATTTATGTGTGGAGAATGTATCAAAGAATACAATAGGACGCATCCAAAATGACTAGACCCATCGTAGACTACTGGCTCAACGGAAGACATTGTATGCCCATCAGCGTAGAGGTTGCAGACGACTTCGAGTCGTTGGCAAGAAGGTTGGGTCAGATAGTGGAGCGCACCCCTAACCAACTGAAGATAGACCAAGGAAGCGGGAGACTCTATTGACCTGCCCAAAGTGTGGAAGAGAAATGATAGCATACACTTGCGGATTCAAGCACTGCGTCAATCCTGATTGCGACTACGATGGGAGCGATAGACAGTGACCTTTTGGAAGAGGACGGACTACTTCACTTGCAATCACACTTACAAGACTAGCAACCGCGACTTGCATCTTGAGAAATGCCCTCAGTGTTATGTGGGAGACTACCAATACTCGATGGTGGAGACCGATGAGAAAGAGAGGCCAGAGCCTAGACCACAACCCGAATACTGGCCTAGCGCAGAAGGTGAGGGAACAGGATACTGGACGGTTCAAGGCACACCAATTCAACCACCCAACGTGACATCAGGAACAGGAGCCACAGTGAGCAATGTTCGCTTCACCGGAGAATACTCTCCGACCCAAGATGTAAGAAGTCTCTACTCCGACATCTTGACGGGTAGTGGCTCGTCCTATACCGAAGGGCTTTCAGAAGAGCATCCGTTTCCAGACTCCACTCATAACTCTGAAGATTGTCCAGTCTGTAGACGCTTAACGCGAAGAGCAGAAGAGTTAAACCATGAGCAACCCTTATAAACCACCAAGCAGAGAGGGTAGGCTATGTCAGAAGAAGACAACGAACTGGATGAGGACTTCGATGAGAGTGGAGAAGAAGATGGATGGGAAGAGGATTCAGACGAAGAGGATGGGGTCTAGATGGACTTCACAATAACCTCTGTCGTTAAGACAACGGTAGAGACCTTCTTTGACAAGATGGCTCCACGACTTATGATAACTGCCAATGTCAAAGGTAGTGTCGTAAACCCTCTAACTAAGGAACCTAGAGTAACCAATGTCACAATCTACATAAAGGAGAGAGACCTTCAGAACGATGTGAAACTCAAAGAAGCGTTCATGAAGAGTTACAATGAACGGCTTGAGTCTTCCTATTCAAATGAACGATGGTTTGAGGCTCGAAAGGCAGAAAGGGCGCAAAAAGAACAGGAAGAGGCAGAGAGAAAGAAGTGGATAGGGAAGGTTATAGACCCATGAGTTTCTTCAGACACAAGAAGCCGACTGAGACTGAGAGAGGCGAAACATGGTGGAGAGACTTCGCTTGGGAAGACATCCCACATGAAGCAGTTGTTCGTGCATCCGTTCCAATCGAGCCTCTAGTTGCCTTGAATTGCTCTAGATGTGGTGCGCCCTTCAACCCATCTACAAGGCACTGTGAGTATTGCGGCACATGGTTCGGCCCAAAGTCTCCAACGCCAGAACTCTATGGGAAACCAATAGAAGGAGAAT
>Ga0208039_1000713_pt1 | contig 17657 bp, 22 predicted proteins | sample June2015DPH_20_1_2_FD_184722 | JGI IMG/M metagenome (GOLD analysis project Ga0208039, IMG submission 184722) | Peatland microbial communities from SPRUCE experiment site at the Marcell Experimental Forest, Minnesota, USA - June2015DPH_20_150... | ecosystem: Environmental > Terrestrial > Soil >... | reverse complement strand
GCTCGCTTTCAGGGAGCTCCATTACGCCAAATACTGTATCAGCCATGCTTCCAACAAGATCTGCATCAACCTCAGTCTCATCGATCTTGAAGTAGCAAGCCAACTCAGACCTGATTGCATCCTTCATCTCGTCTCTTAGAGAATTCATTGTCTACCTCCAATCAAGTGGAAATTGAAACTGACCGTTATCCTTTCAAGCATCTTCTTCATATGAATGACGTATTTACAGGTCTCCCATTCCTTTCAGGCTTGAGAAACCTTCATCCCCAACGATGATATGATCCAGAACTTCGAGACTGAAAATCTTGCATGCTTCAACGAACTTCTTTGTTATATCTTTATCGCCCTTGCTTGGTTCGGGATCTCCAGAGGGATGATTATGAACGAAGATCAATTTTTCTGCCCCAACAAGGATTGCTGTCCTCACGATTCCCTTTATATCGATCATCGTACCTGTTGAGATTCCCACTGATACCTCCTCAAAACATAACACCCCGTTACGTTGACTGAGATAGAGACAATAAAATACTTCCCTCGTTTCTCCTTTGATTCTTTTGGAAAAGAATCTCCAGACTTCTTCCGAGCTATTCACTGATTCAATTACGCCATTAACTTTTTTGTATCTCACGACAGCCTCTCTCAGTTTGAACGACATTTTTCCTTCACCTCCAACTTTGCATAGATGATTATTTAATTCTTCCCAATGCTTTCGGGCATGCCTTTGAGATTGGCTGCGGTTCAAAGTAAAGATCCCGCTCGATCCCCAACCCGAAAGGCCCCTTAACGCTCTGAATTTCCGATAATGAAAAATACCCCCACTCGTCGTTGTGATCACCAAAGATTGAGGCATAGCCGAAAAATACCATGTCAACGACCTCATAATCTTTGAACTGATCTATCTTTGATGCCGCCACTTCCAAAGTTTCCGTTTCGCCATCTTCGTCCTTTCTCTTGATTACGTAAAATAGCTCGGTGGCGTACCAGGTGGCTGAACCACTGGGGTCAAAGAATTTCACCAATACGGTGGGATCATCAACTGCTTCCTGGCTCCCAATCTTCTTGAAGTGGGCCTCTAACTCCTTCGTCATCAGCTTCATTTTTCCTCACTCCCTTCGTGCCTTCGTAATGCGTGATCTCGAACTTCCCTCGGCAGATCTTCCCACCTTATCTTCTTCCCAAGATTTCTTCCCTCTTTGAATTGACCCCATTGAGAAAAACCCTTGAGGGCTGTTAGGATTCCCTGAAAGGCCCAATGCCATCTCGAATCCAGGGAAGATAATGGTATATCTATCGAAAAACCTTTCTCCTCCGTCATAGACCTTCGTTCCTTTACGCTGCTTCACGCCTCGTCTCCTTCTTTCTCATTTGATACACCGTGCGGTTGCTCGTTTCGTCTATGAAAATCAATTCGTACCCCAGGGCCTCGATAATGGATTTCACGTTTTCCATCCCACATGCACCATCGATCTCAGGGATGATGTGTCTATCTGTCGGAACCTTCGAACTGGCTTCGTAATAAGCCTGATACCTATCAAGCCCTATTGTTAAGCCTGCCTTCTCACGTTCCTCGATTGTCTGGCCATCGATCATCTCTTTCCCTGGATCGAAATTCAGATCATGGAATGTTAGACCATGGAACGGCTCCTTCAGCTTTAGCAACTCTTCCCGAAACCTCCGCTCCACCCAGCTTCCCAGGACCGTGGCCTGCATATCGTACCCGCCACCATTGCAACCCGATACCTTCTTCCCATCCACGTAAAGCGAGCAGACGTTCCAACCATTCGTGTCCTTGGCTTTGCTAACCGTCCACTTGAATACCAGCGTCCATTCCACCTTCTTACCTCCTTCCGTCCTAATGAAATGAGGGCCGCTCAAAATTACTGGCTCTTCTGGACTTCCTCGATCTCCTGAACCAGATCTTCAACCAAGCAACCCCCTCTTTAAAAAACGTAAAATTTGGCCATTATTTCTTCTTACCTGTGTTAACCCTAAAACCTCCTATAGGGGTTGTTCGTAAGATGTCTTAAAAGTCATAATTTACGTCTTAGGACATACTTTTACTCTTACTCCAATAGGAATAGCTTCTATCCTTCTTGACTTTGTTGGCTTAACGATGATCTTTGGTAGGTTTGGATTTAGTAAGAGCTTCTTTTCAATAATCTTCTAAGATTCGTTTTGGGCCTTACCTCGGTGAATTTGCCTAACCTTTCTAGCAATTGCCTTACCTGCTCCCCACTGGGTTCTAAAAGATAGTGATTCTTGCTATCAGCCCCTATCGTTACGAAGGATGGCTGGATCTGAAAAATTATCCTTACCAATCTTTCCAGATCGAATCTTAGGATAGGTTCGATTGAGACAAATTTTTGTCCTGCTACTCTTTTCATCGCTTCTACCCGATTTGATATATCCGGAGCTTCGGTTATTCTTTCCACGTATTTATTAGTCTCAATGGTCGTCCCAAGAATTGACTTCTTAGGAAAACGTCCATCGAACTCCAAAAATCGTTTCGGGTTCTTGGTCTGAAATACATAGGTATTATCAAACTCCCGACAACGATCCAGAACCCTTTCAATGCTATCAGAACTCATCCACTCTCCCCACATATCCCCTGTTGACCCAATGAAGATCACTCTACTATTTCCGAGATTCGTTTTTAATTCCTTTTCTACAAATCTGGGAGAGGTATCGTATTGGTATCGTGTCTCCAGTTCTTTGACGTAACAATATCGGCAAGCATGTTTGCATCCTTTGATGGGATTCCATGTGTGGGTCACCCATGGATACATGTTCCCATGAGACTTATTTAGAACCATAATTTACTCCTCATTCTATGATTTCATCATCGCTTTGTGAATCCTTTGCTCAAGGCTTTCGTCAGTGCCTGGGCGGCGGATCTGCATTCATTTCTCTTAAAGGGTTTACCAATGGCATCCCACTTACTGGCTGCTTCTTCCCAAAAGTTTATCTGATTAAGCATGATCTCTTTGTAATTCCGGCCAACCTTTGGCGGCATTGTCGTGTCGGGGTGCGGAGGCTGTGGAATATTCTTAGTCTTAAATTGATTAGCATCATAAGTTTCATCAAAAAGCGGCCCTTTAAAGAGGATACCTTGATCCTGTTTTTCTTTCAGTTCCGAAACGATTGACCGGAACCAACCCGTTGTTGGTTTTGGATTGTCTCTTAATCTTGAAAAGGCGATTAATTGAAAATTAGAATCCAGATTCGTATCGGCGAGGATTTGGGCATATCCGATTTGGATGTTCCCACCTCGGATAAGTTTTTGAATCTCAGGGATGAGTTTTAATAGTTTAAGGCGGAACTGGATGTGAATCGTGGAAGTCCCGGCGTATTTACTGAGATCTTCTATAGACCATCCAAAAGATTCGATTCTGGATTGATAGGCGCAAGCCTCATCGATTGGATCAAGACTTTTACGGGCGATGTTCTCAGCAAGGGTAATTGCGGAAGCCTCCTTATCCTTAAGAACCGTGATGATTGCCGGGATCGTTTGCCATCCAAGAAGTTTGCAGGCTCTAAATCTTCTTTCGCCTGCGATGATTTCGAATTGTTTGCAGTCCTCAGCATAACGGACGGTGATAGGTTGGATCAATCCGTGCTCCTTGATACTATCTGCCAATTCTCGAAGTCCGCTTTCATCGAATATTGTCCGGTCATTTTTACCGGGGATTATTTGAGAAATTGGAATGTCGTTGATGGGTTTCATATTAGATCTTCCTCACCCAATCTGAGTGATCAACTTAGTTTGAGGGTCAAACTTCATCCATGTCGCCTAACGATCCCTTTGGATAAAGGCCATCTCTAAACGTCTCTTAACTTCCAGCGCCCCCTTCTTGTAGACTGTGACGCAAATCAAGCTTTCTCCTTCGTAAAGAGCAAAATATCGGTTTCCATAACGTTCGATAACAAGGGCTTTTACTTTTTCATCAGGGTCTTTGGTAAATTCACTACTCATGCGATCACCTCCTCCATTGGCCCAATAAAACGAAAGGGAACCTCGTTAAAGGCTCCCTTCGTTTTGTCTTTTACTCGCTGCTTGGCGATATTATTGCAAGTTAGGGGTTACTCGTTTTCCTGGTTTCCGGGTCTTTTGGAGGGTTTAAAAGGGTCTCTTTTTCCTGTAACTTGGCATTTTCGACAAGAACTTCTCACAACCTTCAAATAAATTTATATAATCTTTACGCCCCCTCCAAGTCCGGTTTTCCCTCCTTTTTAAACAAACATTATATCAAAATTCATTTTCAAATGTCAAGACAAATTATTGAAATTGTTCGACATTTGGCTGATCCTTATCCTAAATATAGCCCCGGTGGAAAAGACGTTAAATAGGCATGTTTTTACGATCTTAATAACGTGTTTTCTGGATCTCTCAATTCCTTTTCCTTTGGATCTGGTAGGACTCTCTTGCCTATCTGTGAAGATTTTGAATTTCGGGAAGGATGAGGTTAGAAGGAGGTCGTTTAGTTCACCTACAAATCCTTACGCCAACCTAACCTTCAAAGTCAACGATTACGGATAGAAATGTGCATAAAAAAGGTATATAACTCGAAGCACTCGACCACGACTCGACTGAGCTAACCGAAGTCGATAGAAGCCGGCCCCTCTGCTCTTTAACTAACCACCCGTACATTGGTGGCTTGAGGGCCTTTTGGACCTTGCGAGATTTCGAATTCAACCTCATCACCCTTTCTCAGGGTGAATCCTTCGCCCTGAATAGCAGTACGATGAACGAATACATCCTTTTCGTCTTTCACTTCAATAAACCCAAAGCCCTTTTGATCGCTGAACCACTTGATTCGACCTTTCGCCATTACAGCCTCCCTCGAAAATCCGATTTGTAAATTGTTATACTCTGCCGGATCTTACAAAAAACCGCAAAACGTGAAATCCCTTCGTGTAGTATATAGAAAATACCTCCCTCTTACTATATAGTTGCCACCAGTTCGGCGATAGCTTTCCCCATCTGCTGTGTCGATGCCTCGCCGCCCAGATCCCGGGTTCTTATATTTCTGTCCGCCACTGCGACCTCCACAGCTTTTTCTATCGTTCTTGCCGCTTCAGGATATCCCAGCTGATGGACCATCAAGGCCCCGGAGAGTATCTGGCCAATGGGGTTTGCAATCCCCTTGCCTGCAATATCAGGAGCCGAACCGTGGACCGGTTCGAACATGGAAGGGAATTTGCGCTCAGGGTTAAGATTGGCCGACGGCGCAATGCCGAGGCCGCCTACCAGAGCTGGACCCAGGTCGGAGAGGATGTCCCCGAACAGGTTGCTGCCCACCACCACATCAAATTTTTCTGGATGAAGTACAAACATAGCCGCTAGGGCATCTATGTGGAACTGGTCGGCCTTCACATCCTCGTACTCCTTCGCGATTCTTTTGAATATCTGATCCCAGTAGGGCATGGTGAAAACAATTCCGTTCGACTTCGTGACGGAGGTAACCTTCTTCTTTTCCCTCTTTCGAGCCAGGTCGAACGCAAATCTCATTATCCTTTCAACACCTTTACGGGTGAAAACCGCTTCCTGAACTACGAATTCCTGGTCGGTCCCCTCATACATTATTCCGCCAATGTTTGAATATTCACCCTCATTATTCTCTCTCACCACACAGAAATCTATTTTTTCCGCTTCGATATTACGCAGGGGACTTGTAATGCCCCTCATGTTTCTAACGGGTCTAAAGTTTACATACTGCTGAAAGCCCCTTCTTATGGGAATGAGCAGTCCCCACAACGACATATGGTCTGGGACACCAGGGTAACCGACCGCGCCGAAAAAGATTGCTTCATACTCTTTCAGTATATCAAGTCCGTTTTTCGGCATCATCTCCCCCGTTGAGTTGTAATATTCACAACTCCAGGGGAACGGTGTCCACACGAGCTTGAAGCCGAACCTCCCGCCCGCGACATCCAGTACTCGCCTGCCCTCGGGCACCACTTCTTTACCGATCCCATCCCCCATTATTACCGCTATCTTGTGTTTATGTCCGGTTGGCATTTCCTGTCTCCTTAAAGGTAGTCTTACATGCCTCGCCTGATCGCTTGCTGGGCAGAACCCGCAGTCACCAGTATTTGAACAAGATACATAGCAACTCCGATGTCAAGTGCCGTCAGAGTGTGAGAGTCGACCAACTTTCGGTAGAACGTTTTTCTTGAGATATGGACCCTTTCGCCAAGTTGCTCTAGGTCAAATTCGCCAAAATCCCGGCAAAAAGCCGAATCCCGAGGTACGTCTGAAGTCTTTTCAAACCCCCAGATTTGTTTTACGTTCGGCGTGAAACTCAACGTTCACAGGGGTCGAGACATATTTGCATTGTTCATTTGTGGTTGTAATATACACCTATTTTGAAAATTAGGGAAGTAAATGTTTCAGGAAGGAAGAGTTGAGAAAAGGGGTTGTTTAGTTCACCTCCTACTTATCATTTGTGTTATAGAGTCTAAAAGAATGGGGTTTTACTCATTCAGGAGGAAGGCAGGAGCATTGCTCCTCCCCCTATCTGCTTCTGACATCTAATCAGACAGAATTGAGATTTCGACCCTTCTGTTCTTGGTCCTTCCTTCCGGAGTCTTGTTGTCCGCCACAGGGTCTGCCCCACCATGTCCAACCGCCGTGATATTCGAGCTGTCAACGCCAGCTTCCTTGATGAGATAGTCCTTGACGGCCGCTGCCCTCCTTTCAGAGAGCTTCATATTGTATGCATCTGTGCCAATACTATCAGTGTACCCGTCAAGCCTGATCTTAGTGCCGGGGTATTTCTTCACAAAAGCAACGGCCTTCGGGAGTTCCTTCAGGTCGGCCTCGGTTAGGATGTCCTTGTTGAAGTCGAAGAACACTTGCAGTGTCATCTTGTCAATGACCTGCGGCGACGGCGGAGCCTTTACCTGCTGCCTCGCGCAGCTAAACAAGAAAATACATAGACTAAAAAACAGAACTATCTTGTAAAGTCGCTCTACCATGCTTGATCTCTCCCCTCTCTTGAACTTAATAATATAGAACCTCTACACGCTATCTGATCATCCTCAGCTCAACAATAAAAGAAAAATGATAAGACATTCAATCAGCCTCTTGTTTATCTTTTCACCCCCCTTCCAAATCCTTTATCAGTATCAGGATTCATGTTTAATCTTACAAATTTTAAACGGAAACTTCAACAAGATTTACCGATTAACAGTTGAAAGGTTGTATGGTTGAACAAAAATGTAAAATCACTCTTTCAGGAAGAAGCAAACGAAATATCCCTTTGTCAATTTTCAAAAATGAGCCGATGGGTAGAAATAACGAGTACACCTACAAATCGTTGCTCAACGATGACATCTTGGGCTGCGGATTACGGGTTGAAATCACGTATCCCAGGTGAACAGATGGAAATCAAATCCTCGGTTTTTTGGGGTGTCGAAAATAGAAAATTCATAGAGGAGATTGATATCTTGTGGTCACTTCTTGCCTTGACATTCAACCCTGTTTCTCGTACATTTGACTCATACAAAAGTGAGCTCTTATCCCTTCTTCGAAGGGATAAATGGCCCAAGCAACTGATTTCTGATGCGGTTTTGAGAAATCCAACCGGCAAGATAGAAAAATTGAAGATGAAACAGAAATGCTTCAAATAAAGAAGGTATAAGAGGAAGCAATGGGAGCAGAACGGATAATTGCAATTAATGCTGAAAAGTGCACCAATTGTAAAATGTGTGAAATCGTATGTTCCATTTATCACGATGGGAAGGGAACCCTCACTAATTCACGGATAAAGGTACAGAGCTGGAAGGACGTGGCGGCATACTTCCCTGTGGTATGCCAGCATTGCGAAACCCCTGCATGTGAAGAGGCTTGCCCTACAAAGGCAAGAAAGAAAGTGGAATCAACGGGCGCAATGATCACGGATACTGAAAAATGTGTTGGCTGTAAATCATGTATCTATGCCTGTCCATTTGCGGCACCAAGTATACATCCGGATACGAAAAAAACAATGACATGCGATTTATGTGAGGGCGAACCTCTATGTGTGCAATTTTGTAATTATAATGCAATCAGTTATGTGCCTATCTATGAAGTAGCTATAAACAGGAGAAGATCCTACTATGAAGTCATGAAAAGGACATGGAAAAGAGGATAGCATGTCTCAGCCATTCCAGCGGAAAAGATTGATTTTAAACCTGTATGATAAGCAGTCGCATAGTGAAAATTTAGAGAATGATGCCATAGAATATATCGGAGGCAAAGGCCTTAATCTGCACTTTCTTAAGAAAAACGGGATGGATAAGGACGTCATTAGTATTGCGAATGGTCCTTTTTCGGGTTCTGGATTCCCTTGTTCATCCTTCTCGTATGTAAGTAAGTTCAGTAACACGTTACAATATCCCGTTACCAGCGGTTTTGGTGGTGGGTTCGGCCTTGCTATGGGAATGGCTGGTTTAGCCCAAATTGTGCTGAAAGGTAGTGCTAAAAGTCCGGTAAGCATTGTTATAGATAATGAGGAGGTTCATTTCATTGATGCATCCTCTTTAGAAGGCAAAAGTGCGCTATCAACGGATATGTATATCCAAGAGAAGTATAATGACATGCAAATAGAAACGTTATGCGTAGGCCACCCACCGAAAGACCTTTTAGAGCACGCTATTCTCTTCTCTTCAGGCACCTGGCCCGTTTACAGGTTTGGATTCGGCGGTGACTTTGTGGAGAAAGGGATTAAAGTAATAGGAATAAGAGGGGATGGAGGTACTCTGATACATTCCCCAAAAGCCTATCTCAGTTTTATTTCTCATCTTTTTACAAAGATAGCCCAGGACAAACAATTGTCAATGGTTAACTCCGGCTGGAATTTGATTAAAATGCTAGGGGATTTGCCATCGAAGTTCTTTGACGGAGATAGGGAGGCGTGTTATAGCTGTCCTGTTGGATGTGCAAGACTCATCCCTATAGAAGGTCCCCCTTATCTTGGTAGGGCATTATGTGAAGAAATACTTTTTCTCTCTATGAATATGAAAGGGAAGGAGTGCGATCAGCTTCTCATGGAAGCATACAAGATGAGAGAAGACTCTTTAGACCCCCTCATTCTCTTTACCGATTACAGGGATATGGTTGAGAAATTGCACAATATAGAACTTGAAAAGAAGCTGCCCGCCCCTCTGAAGTTCAAAGGGATACCTTTTTACTTTGACCCTGCAATAATGGCAAATTCGGCCTTCTACTATAATCTCACCTGCCAGGATTACGATTATTTCAAGCTTGCCTCTTATAGTGATGGAGAAGTCCAATCTTTACAAAACATGATGATAATGAAAACGCTTTCAGATATGATAGGTATTTGCCCTCTTATCACCTCAAGAGTTCCAATAATAACGATGGAAGATCTTCACGAAGGGTTTGAAAACCTTTATGGAAGGAAAGAAACACTTGATAAGAAGGCAAAAAAACTCATTGATATGGAAAGAAAAATGAGCGGTTTTTCAAAAGATGATGACCTCCTTGATGCTTCCTGGGATGAAAAGCTTAGTAAGTTTTACAAAGCAATGGATTGGGACGACCAAGGCACCCCCGAGGAGTAATATTGGAAAGCTTATCCCGCTCTATCTTTCATAGAATAAGGGAGAGTGAGCAAGGAAGGACTGAGAGATTTAAACCTGACTATCCTCTCGTCCTATTTATCCTTTTTTCAAGGATATCCGTAGGCTTCGGTTACTCTGCTTCGTTTCTCTATGTATCAAAGAGTCATCTCAGCTTCTACCTGACAGTATGTGCCTTTATAGCTATGGTTACTGCTATGATACTTTCCCTAACCCATCTCGCCATACCATTCCGGTTTTATAGAGTTTTAAGAAATCCCTTTTCTAATCTCACTCTTGAGATTTATCTAAGCAGTGTGTATCTCGGGGTATTATTTATTCTCATATTGAATGAAGTGACAAATAGCAGTGAATTTTATAACACGTCGGCAGTTCTCATTGCCATATCTGCATCCCTCTTTCTTCTGGGCACTACATATGCTTATAGATACACCTCCCATCCATTATGGAACACGATGCGATTATTCCCGTATTATCTGTTGAACGGAGTTGCATTTGCATCGTTCATACTTGGTTTGACTTCTCTCATCTATGGAGGGAGAACAAGTAGTGCATATATGATCTGCGGCGCTCTTTTTATCTTATTACAGTCGTTCTCTGCATCCTATTACATTATTTTTCTGAAGGAAAAATCCACCAGCGCTTTGGTCTATATTAAGAAAAACAAATCAAGTCTTGCCTATTCATGGTTGATATCGAACTTTTTATTCCCCATCTCTATCTCGTGCGTTTTTCTTATAATGGGTTCATCTGGGTTCCTTAGCATCTTTGGCATGCTGATCTTGCTTGTATCTATGGTATTTGGAGTGTATATGGAAAGATTTTTATTCTTCTTTCTTGAGAAGCCGGTTTTTTTCTTCAATCCGGAATTACAAGGAAGGGTAGAGGAGGCCAACTATCTGAAACAGGAAGATGAGAGCCCGCATTTTTGAGAATTCACTAAAATGTTCAAAACACCATTCCAGTAAGTGGACGGGGAACTGTACCGACATCGAGGTTACCATATTTCTTGCCAAATTCCTTTCCTGTCGCAAGGGAATGGAAAAGGTGGGTATGATCTTCAAATCGTAAGTTTTTTGCGCTTCAAAAACGCCCCCATCGATAGCATATATTGAGCCTTCGTAAAAGGGAGTTCCAGCAAGTCCCCTTCGGTTATTTCTTTCACCTGCTATCTTATCTGCAAAGTAAACTAACCTTCATCCCTGATCATTACGGAAAGAAAGCAAGCATGAAGAGTTTCCCCAGCTGGCAATCGATCCAAAGGAAGGGAGAATCATCTGCAATTCATTCGAACCGCAGATTATCAAAGTTGATATGTCCCCAACCCCGGAGAAGGCTTTGGCGAGTGCAAATCCGGGAATACTTAATTGCTGCCGTCCAGAACCTCCAGGTTTTGCTCAAGTACGGAGCACCACTCACGAGAGGGTTAGCTTTCAAGTTAGATCAGGTGAAACGGGCACTTGCTCAGGCTATAGAGCCTGTTTTAGATGGAGTGAAAGAACTCCTTATCCCTAATCACATCCGAATCGTGCTATTACGTTTTGTAAGTTTTGGATATATCAAAAGCGGAAACTTGAGGCTTCAAATTCTCTAAATTAGGATTCGGGCAACAGCCCGTCAAGACCTGACACCGTCTGGAAGCTTCACCATAACCGCTTCGCCTTTCGCACAGATCTCGCCTTCGGCAGATAATGTGATGGCCACAATGACTTTCCGGTCATAGATTTCTTTTGGCCTTCCCTTCAACTCAAGGACCTTGCCAACGGGCGTCGGTTTCAAGTAATCGACTTTTAAAGAAGCCGTTACAAAACGTGAAGGAGCGCGGTCTTGCAGGGTGAAGCCCTCGGCCTGAAGCTTTGCCGCCGATGCCGTGGCGGCGCCGTGGCAGTCGATTAACGAACTGATGAGCCCGCCATAGATAAATCCGGGAAAGCCGCCCGTATAATAGGGCTTCGGCGTATAATGACACACGCATTCTTCTCCGTTCCAGTAACTCTTAATCTGCATACCGTCCTTATTGAGTCTGCCGCAGCCAAAACAATGCGCAAACTCATCAATATAACAATCTTGAACGGCTTTATCCGACATCGTTGCACTCCTTGTTTTTAATGTACGTAGAATCTAACAGGTATTTTCATCCGTGCCAAGGAAATTCAATATTAGTGACGAAGTGATAAAAAGTAGTGATAGTGATAAAAGTGAAAAGAACTTGCTTTTGGATGGACTGAAAAGAGGGAGTTAGTGATGAAGTATTCTATCCTGCGTATATCTTGCCACTGTACGCGCCCTCCAAGAAATTACGATTTGACAATCAAACCAACTCCCGGATTCGTTCTGTTTATTCCTGGTTGAAGTGTTGCATCAGGGCAAGGTTTTCAAAAACGAGTATTGAGGAAGGAAGAGTTGAGAGAGAGGCTTGTTTAGTTCACCCACAAATCTTGCTCTGGAATGATTCTGGAGCTCAACGATTGTTCGATTCAGTTTCCTTTTCAGGAAATTAACAATTCTCCTTTGTTCTACCTTTTCTCTTCGCTTTCGGTTCAATGTATCCCATCATATTCGCTATCCTCATATAACTCTCGTGTACGGGATGTTCGGGGAGCAAGCAATATCCATGGGGTAATGTAGAGCCAGTGGTTGCAGTATGCCTCAGCCCTGACATCAAGTCTTTCAATCTTCCCCTTGGAACTGTAAAGATCATTTCATCGTCTCCAGCCATGGCACGATAGTGATCCCCGCGGCATGGGACAGCGACCTGGCATTCGCCGCTTTGAATGGCTGGTACAATCGCATAAACACAGGCAGCATGACTTGAAAGAGAACATTTCAAATTATATCCCTCCTTATATTCCCTGCCCAGGAGGAGCAGACATAATTGAGATGAATCACAATAGATCGTGACCAAATCAGGCTCAAAACGGGTCGTCCTAAGTGGCATAAAAAGAATGCCCACAAACCTTCCTACTTCGAGACGAGGAAATTCTTGTGCATAATGTTTGCCGGCTTCGAGGGTCTTCACATCTCTTGGAAAACGATTATGTCCGTCTAAGAAATAGTCCGGTGGTTGGCCCAATCCATAACCCATCACCGGCTCACAACACCAATGGTCCTCTTTTAAGACGGCCAAAGGTTTCCCCTCACGGCGTGCGATCTGAAAACTCTGGCAAAGGGACAGATGGTGACCGAAATCCTTAAGAGGTCTTTGGGTTCCCTTTGGAATTTCTTTCTCATTTTTTAAAAATTTAATTGCCAGAGGAAATGTCTTTAACCTTAGTCGCCTCTCGAGTTCTTCTCCGTATCGATGGTAAATTTTCAACTTATCCATTGATCAATCCCCTCCTCATCTTTTGTAAATGCAATCTTCCCTCCTTTTTTTCTAAGGGGTCTTCTCTATCCTCCCCTCCTGGATCGAATAGAGACTATTTTAACTCAATCCTCATTCTTGTCAAAATCGATTTCCATGTTGCCCTATGCTTGTCAGAATGAGTATCTTTTATATTGGCAACAGCAGCCTTCTTTGCCATTTATAAAAAGATCAGCCTTCCTTACATCCTTGTGGCGGGTGGAATGCTTTCCATCCTTATTTATGGTTTTCTCTTTTAATTCCTTTAAACATAGCATTTGATAGAATCCTTACCCTGCAGCCCTGCATCTTTAAAACTCCGTCTCGCCAGGGACATTGAAGAAACGCCACCTACCCGGAACAACAGCTCCCCGGTGTGCCGCATGAATTAGGTGTCCCGCAACAGCCTCCTGAACCGGGCTCAGGCAATCTCCGTGATGAGCTGCTGGATGTATTGTGGGCAGAGAGCAGCCTCGTTAAATCCTCGCCACCGCATTGCTTGCAGTGCACCTGCTCCTGTTTTGTTAGAATCAGAAATTCATTCACTTGACCACACCTCTCACAACGGTACTCGTAAATCGGCATATCTTCTCCTTCACGTTTCTGCTTTTTTGCAGCAAAAGCAGGCTCAGAGTTATCTTGTTTGTATTTCCAATACCTTCGATATAATCTTTTCTATTTTCTTTCAGGTTCTTTTCTAATGTTCGCATTCTCCCTGGTGAGCTCGGCAGGCATTATTTACGGAAAGTTCTTGAAGCTTATTTTCAATTAACAAGTTCAAATTCTCTTCAACGGTTGAAGCAGCTGCCGCATAGACTTTTACGCCCATTGCGTTTAACTTGTTTATGGCGCCTGCTCCTATTCCGCCGACAACCATTGCGTTAACGCTCTTTCCATCCAGGGCCATGATCGGATTGCAGGCACCGTGGACGTGATTTAGATTCTTGTTATTCACCCTGATTGGATCTTTTGTCTCAGTGTCGACGATGATAAATGCCGGTGCTGAGCCAAAATGATCATAGACCTTGCTTTCTATCCCCTGATCGCTGTGAACTGCAAAACCTACCTTCATGATTTTCTCCTTTCTTATTAGTATTATCTCTGTTGGCTTCCAGCCGTTCGCAATGGTTCAGTTATATTTTCCCTTTGTTATTGTTTTTGTTGGGTCCCACGACAACACGTGCCTTGTCCTCTACCAAACCCCCTGGCATATCCTCTATTTTCTTGCGCTCTGTGGATGTTGCCACTCTTGCAAGAAGGACAGTTCTCCGGTCTACCCGTTCCGTAAGATAGCTCCCAGGAGTGCTGGCAGTCATAACATTTAAACTTTCTCACCGCAGCCATTTCAAACTCACCTCCTTCAATCTTTAATGCTTTGCCCTTGACCAATGCCTCTGCCACCTTTTTGTGTGCAGAATCGATAATCCGTCCAAAGGTTGGACGTGACACCTTCATTTTTTCTGCTGCCTGTTCTTGGTATAAATTTTCAAGATCAGCAAGCCTGATAGCCTCAAATTCGTCAACATTTAAAATGACTTCTTCCAGCATAGAAAGGGGGATACCTCTTGGTTTGAAGTAGTTGGTCTCGGGCATGGAACCAACTCGCCTGCAATTTCTCGGCCTCGCCATTCAAAATCCCTCCTTTCATAGTTAATTATAAGCATATGCTCATAATTTGTCAAGGATAAAAATGACAGAATAAAAATATTTTTTCACAGCCATGACCGGCTCATAGGGCTCTCCGTCTCCTTGCACGATGAGTTTCACTTTTTATTGATTCCGGATTGAAATCTTCTATTGTGAAGGGAAGCGTTAGAAACATGAGTACAAGGAAGGAGTATGCAAGGGAAACTACTCTTACTGATTGGAGATTGCTTTATGTCTTCATACCCTTCTGATCAAGGGCATCAATCACACTTTTGAGCAGGAGGAAGAGGAAACCTTTCTGTTCATCCGTTAATGCCATAGCCTCCTCCACTTCATCCTCTTCCATTAGAGCATCAACTACATACTTCACCACATAAGGCTGTCTGGAAGTCTGAACGCTTGCAACCCATCATAACAAAAAAGAGCAGAGATTAAATTCTCCCTGCTCTTTTTATATATCGGGGGAACGGTAAATTGTCAACTCATAACCAAGATTCTCTAATCTTGATTCAATTTCTTCAAATGTTTAACGAGAATGATTAACATGATAGGGATGATTGCTCCGGCGACGACGACAGCTCCTCCTACAACATAAATTCTCGGACCTATATCTTCGACAGTCCGTACAACCTGCAGCACGGCGATGGATACCATGGCTGCCAGGATGCACATGAGAATGATGATACTCACAATGTTAGCGGCACTCAATTTGATGTTCATTGCCCCCTCCTCTCTTTAAAAGATGACAGAAATTACTATTTCCCTCCAACTACAGGACTGCACAGAAACATACGCATTCAACCATCCCGATGCAATAGTTTTCGCTCCAGCCACCTATCGAATTCGGGAGGGTGACATTGATCCTTAAGGCATTCGGGAAATTGGTACTTCTTCGTGGTTTTACACATTTATCTATTCATCCAATGATCGAAAAAACGGTAGAAGGGCCGGAACGGAAAATGTGATTTTTGACTTTTCTAAATACTTCTTTATCCTCTTCAAGAAAATGCCCAGGATATTTCTTGATTAACTCCTCCGGGACATCCCACAAGGTTTGAAATGATAAGAACTTGCTTTTGGATGAATTGAAAGTATTAAAAAGGAGGTTGTTTGTCAATAGTAAAAAGGCCATTGAGGTTTACCGATAGAAATCAAGCATGTTTCATTAAAATGTCCGGTTGGTGATTTCAGGAAGGAAGAGATAAAAACAGGAGGATCGGACACATCCATCCGGCATGCCTTCGGGGGGCATGCCGGAATGATACAAAAACAAGAAACTCAGGCCTTATGCCTTAAGTAACAAACCGTTCTTGCTCGCAAACTTCTCACCCACAAAACATTCCTTGGGAATCATAGCGTGGATACCGAGGGTATAATCGACAACCTGGGTCACGTGTAGGTCCACTGCCATGCTGCAGAAAGCGTATGCCTCACCCGTAGAGAGACCGTAATAGCTATTCAAGAACTTTATGGCCTTTCTTACAGCCATCTTACAAGATTCCAGCAGGTCGGTGTGCATCCCCATCGTGATCCAGTAAGTGGAAGAAGAGGCCATAGGCCAGTCCACCAGAGCCTTGAGGTCCTTGCGCACCGTCACCCTCATGGTGATGCTTCTGAAAGCTCCTTCGAGGCCATTCAAATCGACCTCACCATGGGCTTGGGCAAGGTGCGAATCTCCCGTTTTTAATCCAGCACCTTTTACCCACACAGGGAGATAAAGAACAGTTCCCGCTACAAGGTCCTTGTTGTCCAGGTTCCCACCGTGCTTCCCAGGCGGCACATTGCTCCACATTCCTGGCTCAGGGAGTTCAACACCTATCGTTCCAGGGAATGGTCTGATTGGCACTTCTACTCCTGGTAAGAATTCAAACTTCATCTTTTTAAGGTCTGCCCGATACCATCTGACCTCGCCTTTGGGGAAATCGTCGGCAAGGAGGCCCAGCTTCATGAATGAGGTCTCAGGATAGAGGTTGAACCCATACGTGTTGGGAATGATGTCTAAGATCTCAATCTGAAGAATATCACCCGGCTCTGCTTCGTTTACATAAATCGGACCGGTCAGGTGATGGTGCCCTCCACCTCTTTTCAGCTTCTTCGCCCCAGTGGTTGGATCGGGATAGGTATAGGTTTCCGGGGTCCTATCTATCACCTCCTTGTACCACCTCATCCAGTCATTGATGTCTGCGCCAGGAACCATTCTCCCCATCAAGTGCGTCCCTGTTTCGACTTCCACGACCTCACCTGACTTCATACGAAGGACAGGAGGCGTGGAATTATCCCAGTACCCATCTGTGGACGTCTCAGGGTTGCATCCCAGGACTCGGGTATTCCCTACAGCCACCTTTCTATCCACATCGACGGCTGTGGCTGTCTGGAAATTGATACCGCTAACAGCGGCAGTAGCTCCAAGAGCAGCGCTATATTTTAGAAATGTCCTTCGGCCTAGTTTGTTTTTCTTATCAGCTCCAACTCCATTTTTCCCCTTATTCTTTTCTTCCATACATTTCCTCCTTTCTTTTTTAGGTTGTATCAAGACACTCCCTTTGGAAAGAGAAAATTCTATTCGAATTGTTGAAACAACTTTATCAAAAATAGTCGCCTTGTCAACACTAAAAATAGGGGTGTGAAAATTATCTTTTTGATGATTACCCTTTGAAAGCTTGTATAAAAAGGTAAATTTCAGGAATCACGATTTCAAGGAAGAAGTCTCTATTTACGACGAGCTGTCTTTTTGGGTCTCTTTCCCAAGACATGGGCTCTGCTCTTGCTTCCCTTCATTCTCTTTGCCGTCCGCGCTGCGGGGGTAAAGAGGTCCCCTGTAAGACGATTGTCTATAATTCTCCTGATCAGGAAGCTTACGACACTCCTGAAATCTCCAGGTTCGATCTTCCCATGAACTTTTGCTACTCCTAAAGCGTTCCGGGTCATCCCAGCAAGTTCTGCAATGTCCTTTACGGTGTATTTATATTCTACCTTTGGTTTATATGGCTGCTTCGATCCTCTTCTCAGCATAGAGGCCTCCTTACTTATGAAATAATTTTCGTCCAAAATATCACAAATGGATTGTTTGTCAATATCTAAA
>Ga0208039_1000712_pt1 | contig 17671 bp, 14 predicted proteins | sample June2015DPH_20_1_2_FD_184722 | JGI IMG/M metagenome (GOLD analysis project Ga0208039, IMG submission 184722) | Peatland microbial communities from SPRUCE experiment site at the Marcell Experimental Forest, Minnesota, USA - June2015DPH_20_150... | ecosystem: Environmental > Terrestrial > Soil >... | reverse complement strand
GAACTCAAACACAGGTCAAGGAGTGCATTAGTGATCGTTTCGATGATTGGGGGTTTCCTTCTGATCGCTGCCTTCTCGTTGTTCCTGCCCCCAGTGTAGATGCGGTGCATGGAAGACTCTGCGTGGATGCTTCTGGTGCACCTCATGAGGATGGCTTCTGGTGCCGTGAAGAGATGCTCGCACAACTGAACACACTCCGTATGAGCGGGAGCCAACGAACATGTGCATAGGCGCTTACCGTATGTCTGAGGACGATGACGAAGGCATAGTGGACCTTCGCGTCAAAGAGGTGATGGCTAGAGAGCCCGTTACGGTTGAATCGGAGAGAACTGTCAAAGAAACAGGTCATAATCGAGGCACCCAAGATCAAGCCAATCTAGCACACGCACGTGCATGATTCTATTCTGGCGGAAAGCGGGCCGGTCTCGCTCATTCTCAAATTGGTTCAGTCGATTCTAGGAAAACTTGCAGCGTCCGTCCCACACGTTCGAGGCTATCAGAACTTACCTTGTCAGCGGTGTCGGCAACTGTGTGCCAATAGGGATACTCGAAGTCTATGATATCGATGGATGGAATTCCACGTTTCGCAAAGGGAATGTGGTCATCTATCATCGTGTATTTCACTTGGGGAATGAAGTGCCCGCCATATCCTAGCTGCGCGGCAATTCCCCACACCTTCTGCGAGAGCGCAGGATCCGAATTGCCGTCAAAGTAGATCTTCTGGTCAGTGTCGCCAATCATGTCAAGAAGAATCATCGCCTGTGGCTTGACCGATAGGCTGCTGGCCATGTAGGTTGATCCGACGATCCAGTCCCAGCCCTCGATGTCGCCGTTGTCCTCCGCGTCGAAAAAGGCCAGCCAAATCTCATGATGGACTTTGCCCAGGTTGATGACTCGTGCTAGTTCGAGCAGGACGGCTACACCAGATGCACCATCGTTTGCGCCCGGTACGGGGTCGCGTGGATGAGCTGGGTCTTGGTCGGCCCAACGTCTCGTGTCGTAATGTGCACCCAAGATGATGATGGGGCCTTTACCCAAATTCGCGCGGCCAATCACGTTTCGAGCTTGAGTGCCTCCATATGTGAAGTTCTGAAATTCAACGGACCAGCCGGCTTGTCTAAGTTGTTCGGCTATATAGTCACCGCACTTTCGGTTGCCTTCCGTGCCAGTGATGCGTGGGCCAAACTGCATCTGCGCGAGGACATCATTGTATGCTTGTTTACCATCGAAACTTGCCTTGACTTGGCTAGACTCATTCGTGTGCCAGAGAAGAACCGAGCACAAAGCGAGTACTATCATGACGAGTGCGATCACGTACAGAAATCGTCTGCTCCGCATGACTTCCGTCATCTTCTATGCCAACCAATTCGAATTGAGTTACGACCAGATCTGTCTACGGGCACCAAACAACTATCTCACGTGCACTTGTCATATCCTTACTCCCTGTGGTCAAACTTCAAATGAACCAACATCATCTCGTGATGGTCCTACAGCAATCATAGCCGCGCACATATCATATGAATGGAAGGCAACCGCCGATGGCATCTCCAACAAAGAGCGATCAAAAGTGGTTGTGGATCTTTGTTCCGATAAACGCAGCCATTGTTGGATTCAGTACGCTTCTTCCACTGTACATCATCGACATCGGCGGAACAGTCATTGATGTCGGCAATGTAGTCTCGGCCTACAGCCTCACTCTAATCCCAACATCTATCCTGTGGGGGATCGCAGTAGACAGGAAAGAGAAACGCAAGCCCTTCGTGACCTACAGTTACTTGGGAATCACAGTTCTCCTCGTGGCAGGGTTCTTCCTGACAAGCATCCCTTCATTGTTGTTGCTATACGTTTGCTATGCTGGCATCTCCACCATGTCGAGCCCGGCTGTCAGCATCCTCCTGATGCAGTCTTCGCCGAAGAAAGAACTGTCGATGACTTTCGCGAAATACTCCTCCCTGAGTCTTCTCGGAGCGGCTCTTGGGACTATTCCTGGAGCATTTTGGACACATTATTTGCCGCTCAGAGCGTACTTCCTTCTCTGTGCCATTTTTTCCGGCACCTCAGTCGTCCTTGCTGCAAGATACCTTGCTGAGCCTGTGTTTCCGATTGAAGGAAAGGTTGTCGCTCTGAGTCAGGAAAGTCTCGTGACGAAACTCAGGACTGTAACCATGATCTTCATCACGATTCCTTCACTGGAGGATATCAAGTCATTCGGCAAAATGATGCGAAGCGTATTCACGAGGCATCTCCCGTTGCTATACTTATCATTCTTTTTCTTCTTCACAGCAAGCAATCTCTTCTTCACTTCGTATACGCCGTTCTTGAAGAGCCGTCAGATGGATGATTCCGGAGTATTCATCATCTTCACGACACTCTACATTCTCCAGGCAGCGATCTACCCGATTACTGGTCGAGCCTGCAGTCGGTTCGGAGAAGACCATGTAGCGGTTTTGGGACTCTGGCTTCGTACAGCAGGTATCTTTGCGGCGCTCGCAACGGTTCTATTGATGCTCTACAATTCCACGCTGATGATTGCGAGCATCATGTCGATAGCCGTGATCGGAACCTCGTTCGCCTTCTTCAACACGTCATCATCCGTTCTACTCTTCCGTACTCTACCCCACGGAAAGCAGGGCGAACTACTAGGAATCTACAGTGCCTTGACCGGCATCGCCGCATTCGCTGGGGCAATCATCTCAGGCTATCTTTCATACAATCTCGGCTACGCGTTGACTTTCGTAGCAGCTGCGCTCCTCTATGTCAGCTGTGCTCTAATATTGAGATCAGCAGTCAGAGAACACCACCGGCCAAGCTAGCCGGCTGCGTGGGCTCTCAGCTTCTCCTCAAAGACAGAGCGTGGTGGAAATCCGAGCGAACAAGCATAGGTGTCGAATTCTAGCAGGTTCTTCCCGTTTCTCAAGGCTTCCTGCTGAATCTCCGCGATACTTTCGCCCAGTATTGCGTAGGTGGACGCGTACCCGGGCCCATTGCCTTGGTGAGCCGGAAATACCTGATGGTAGACGAGGCTCTTGCTTAATCCGGTCTCTCTGTTTGCCCAGTCAATGAATTCCATTAGGCCCTGTTTCCCTGAATTGATTCGCGCGTCTCCTATGACGCGGAGGAAACGGACTATTCTCCAGAGATGGGTGAAGAACCCGTACTCAGCGAACACCTCGTCCGCTCCGCCGTATTTGATCAGGAATTTGACGAAAGCACGCTCTGTTGCGGTCGGCTTCCTCTGTTTCATCTCGTTCAGATAGTTGAGGAATTCTTTCTCTCTGTGAAATGAAATTCCTTCTGAGACAGCGTTGCCGGCCTGTGACTGGAGCATGTCAGTCAGGGTGGGCTTAGCTCCGAATGAGAATGCCGAATTCGATGAATGTAGGCAATGTCCGTACTCTTCGTGGACAAGCAGGTTGAGAAGTTCAGGTGGCGATGTTTCCGGTGCTCTTCTGGGGTCGGTAGTTGCGAGGAAGACTTGGAACGGCTTCTTAGTCAAATAATCGAGGAACATGGCGCCGCCTGACGGAAATACCCCCGATAGATAGGTCGGCGTCTCGACAACCCTCGTTACGTAGCGAGGGTTAATCTTCACGACATTCGTATTGACGAGTTTGGCGACGTGCTGCTTCAGACCTTTGATGTAGCCAACCACTCGCGACGCTTTCAGCGCTTTCTTCTTCGATATCGCATGCGCGACCGCTTCACCGCTTGCATCAACTCCCAGTTTCGACGCAAATTCCTGAACCTCGAGCTTGAAATCCGGCAGCTCTCTGTGGAGCATGTTCAGACCTTTCGTTTCAAGTTCGGACGGGGTTTCGCTGTAGTCGTACAGGTTGACCAGTGCATCTGCATAGTAGTCGCTTCTACCGAGATCGCATCCTTCCCTCGTGCAGATCTCAACGATCTCGTCGAACCCGCTGTTCTTGAAATCGTGAAAGCCAAATCTCTTCGAATAGTCATTTACCGCGCCGACCAAGCCGTCGAGCGCAACCCTGAGAGCCTTACTTCTGGTCTGCTTCCTGACCGTATCGGTGACTTCGATCACGCCCGCACACCTGATTGACGTAAGGAGCCTGATACCAGTTGGAGATGACTTGCCTGTAGTGCCTCCCGTGTACGCGCTCAGCGCTTTCGTCGCATGGTTCGCCAGCGATGTGAGATGGTTCGGGACGATTCCTTCCTTGATCAAGTGCGCGAAGAAAGCGTTGACGACCGTGTCAGGCACAATGTGCGCTTCTCCCATTAAGGCAAGTTTCATGTACGCCTTCAAAGAAGCGAGAAGTCGTTGCTGGGCTTTCGACTCGGCCTTGGAGCTTGTGTAATCTATCTTTCCAACTAGGCGTTCTATTTGAGTAGTGTCGTAGACAAGCATCTGTCCCGCACATTCGCTAACACCTCCAGTGAATGCTTCTGAGGGACTCGTTTCTTTCCATACCTTGAAGATGGTAGTCTCAACCGGACTTCCGGGCTTGAATGCCAAGGCTTTTCCACCGTTTCTGTTCCCGTATAGCGGCGACAGTTGTTTATGTCATCTTCTGATCGAGCGTACCTCCGGCAGAATGACGCGTTGAATCATGAGAACGCTTTTATAGATTCGCGCCAGTAGCCGCGGAACGTCACGGTTGGAATGGAAATGAGCGCCAAAGCATCTGAACTCGCAAATCCTGCTCCGCTGGGTTTGATGGGCTTCGGAATGACAACGATCCTGCTGAACCTTCACAACGCGGGCTTGTTTCCGATGAACAGCATGATCCTAGGTATGGGCGTATTCTACGGCGGAATAGCCCAGGTAGTCGCTGGGATAATGGAATTCCGGAAGGGTAACACCTTCGGAACCCTTGCCTTCACATCATATGGATCCTTCTGGTTGTCGCTTGTTTTCCTGATCCTCCTTCCAACGGAGAACGCAGCCTTTGCTCCTGATAATGCAGCGATGGCGGCCTACTTGTTCATTTGGGGATTATTCACACTGATCATGTTCTTCGGGACGCTGAAGGCCAACAGAGCGCTACAGTTTGTCTTCCTGAGTTTGGCGATACTATTCTTCCTACTCACGACAGCTCGCTTCTTCCCGCCCCTACTGCCTATCGCCGGGGTTGAAGGCATCATCTGTGGCTTCAGCGCCTTCTACCTATCACTCGCAGAAGTCCTGAACGAAGCCCACAAGACAACCGTGCTGCCGATAGGTCCTGTAAGATCCCAATAGTCACTACGGCGTTGCGGACGGGCTTCAAGCGACGCCCGCCCACCACGGACGAACCTCATCAAAAAAAGTGGGAGAGTATCTGTTGTTCGTAACTATCCGTAGCTATTCCTTGTGCTCCTCAGCAGGCTGAGTTGCTTTCTCATGCCTTCTTAGAGTTTGACCACCGGGCGTCTCTGAAACACGGCGACGAATACCAAGGCAATTACGAGTACCGCTGCCAGCACGATGAGAACATAGGTGGAAATCTTATAGTTGCCGAGCTCCTGGCTCGCGGAGTTGTAGTCTGACTGTGTCTGGTTGTACTTTGCAACCGTCTGATCGTAGTCTGCTTTGAGAGAGTTGTACTTTGAAGAGAGGTCATTATTCTTGGCAACGGTATCGTTGTAGTCCTTTTGAAGCTGCTCGTTTGTCTTCTGAAGTTCTACATACTCAGGGGTGGTAGCCAAAACGTAAGTGAGGGGGAAGGTCTGCTCTGATGAGACCTGTGTAGCGTAACTGGAAGCATAGTAGGGAGCATTGTAGGGAGCATTGTTGGGACCATAGTAGCCGTTGGGACCATAGTAGCCCGCGGGTTCGCACACGTATGAGGGTTCGTACACGTAGCCGGGTTGGTGCACGTAGCGGGGTTGGTTGGTTGGTTGGGATTGAGACATGATCTTGTGTAGGCTTGTCGTGTAGTTGTAAGGGGTGGTCAGGGTGGGATATGTCTGTGAAGTGGGGTATGTCTGTGTAGTATCGTTATCGCTCGTTTTGGGATTTGCTGCGTTTGTTCGGGCGGGTGGCCGTGTGGTATCGTAGTTCGGATAGTAGGACGGGGGATAGTTCAAACAGTAGTCCGAGTTGTAGTTCGTGTAATAGCCGGAGTTGTAGTTCGTGTAATAGCCGGAGTTGTAGTTCGTGTAATAGCCCGAGTTGTAGTTCGTGTAATAGTTCGCTCCCTCCTGCCAAACCTCAGTTACTGTTCCAAACAGGGGGCCACGCTGGGCATTAGTTGGAATAACGACTACAAGCGAGGTCTGCCAGTTATCGCCGGATCCAACGTCCTTATCCGTCGCAATCGCTTCTGATGCTGATTTCACGAGTTGGTTATCGACGTAGGAGAAGACATCTATCGTGAGGCTGACGATTCTCCCATTCGATTTCGCGGTTGTGATTGTCGATATGGTGATCGCGTTCCCTGGGTCGGCAGATTCAGGGAAGCTGAACTGGACTGTGAAGTGATCAGTCGACACGCTCGTTGTTGTTTGTGTTTGTGACGCTTGTGGCGTTTGGGATGGTGTTTGGAAAGTAGGTTGAGCTGTGGGAAGAACCGCACCGTAGCTACCCGGATTGAAGGCGTTTACAGCCGAGGGTGTAAATACCTGGACACCCTGAATCGCTAGCAGCGACAGTATTAGGGCAGATGCCATGAGAGGAATCCAAGCTTTGTCAGTCGGTCGCGATCTCGTAACCTTCATCCGTTCAGGTTGCGGGCACCATTGCCATGGAAAGGCACGTTTCTCTTTCATGTAGGTCCCTCCATGATCGTCTTAAACAGGTTATCTGCCAAGTGAGAAGGATTTAGCCTGCCCTTATCTCGAGGGAGTGGGATTCCTCGCTCCTCGCTCTCTCTTATGAGCGTCTGTCGGCAGCTCTCAAGCTTCGTACACTGAGAACAGTCTCCTTCGCCCTTGTACCAGGCTTGGATCCCGTTTGCTACCGAGAATGTGACAAGAACATCCGTCCTCCAGGTCGGACTGTATGCCAATAGGAATCCGTTTCTTAGGTCAATCCTGCGAATGTCAAGCCTGTTGAGCTGCGCCGCATCAGTCAATGCACGCGAAATCTTCGTGTCTATGGCGTTCAAGGTCTTGTTCGTTGTCTGTGGGGTGACTCCTATCTTTCGCGAAACCTCGGCTTGTGTTAGACCCTGCCGGCGAAGACTCCAGACACTAAGCTGCTTGGACGTTAGATATCCTGCTCGCATCATCGCGTATCCTACTTAAGCATAGGTAAGCCTACAGATACTTATAACCGTTCCCATCTTGATCATTCAATACGGAATGTCACGATGTTTTGAAACGTCACCTGACCCTCATTTCGCTTGATCTCGTCTCCAACGCGACGACATAGAGAAGATGGACAAGGCGCACGGTTCGCAATTGCAGTCATTTCAAACCGGCTTTTGCATTTCGAAGTTCCGGAATCGTGTACTCGAGCTTGAGGTTGTTGAGTTTCTTTTCTGTTGGAAGCCCGGTTGCCTTATCCCATTCGCGCAGGTCATAGTACTCATCGAGCATTCTGTCAAGATATACGACATGGCCCTTGGCACGCCCGGAGGGAGATTTCTCCTCGAGCATTCGGCGTGGTTGTTGGTCATCCCTGCGTGTGATCCCGTGTCTCACGTTGTACATTCTCTGCAGATTGACGATCCGTTCGCCGATTTCTTTGAGTTTCGGGACGTCCAGTTCCATTCCAGTAATCAATGACAAAGCGGTTGCGATGGGTTCCCAGTACAGTGCCGGCGGGAAGAGAGCGCCAAACTTACAGATGCCCACAGAATCTATTATTGCACAGAATTCTTCGCCGTCCTTGACAACCATCGGCTTGTACTTTGTTTGGGTAGGATCCACTATCTCTGGGAGGTATTGTTTCCCATATCGTTGAACCGCTTCGGTAGGATACCCCATTTCGTCGATGGTGGGAAAGCCTTTGAGATGGTCTGCGCCACGGCTTGACGTTGCCTGGGCAAGTCCCATGGATTGTTGCGCTCGCCCGTCTTGAGCAGAGACCTCCTGACCTTTGATATGCATCGCATAATACTCTGAGCCTTTGCCTATCGCCTTACTGGCTCTTCGCACTCCTTCAGCGAGGACGTTTCCTAGCTCTTTGCGATACGCTATCCTCGTGATTAGTTCAAGGACTGTGTCTGAGTTGCCCCAGGTTAAGTCTAGGTCAGTATCGTTGTGAGAGAGTATGCCCTTCTCATGAAGTTCCATTGCGAACGCGATCGACGCGCCAGTCGATATGGTATCCAACCCGTAGTCATCACACAAGTAGTCTCCTCTGATGATGGAAGGAAGATCACGGTTCCAGCACCTCGAACCAAGCGCGTTCACCGTTTCATACTCAAGCACTAACGCAACGCCCTTGTGCTTGCCTTCCCTCACCTCGACGACGTGATGGCATCCTATCGGGCACGCGAAACACGCAATCCTACGGACGAAGTGATCCTTCTCGATCCGTTCGGCGCTTATCTCTTCTACAAACTCAAAATGACCTTGTTGGTGATTCTTCGTCGGGAACCTGCCAACCTCGCTCATTGGAACCGAGAGTTGTGGAGTGCCGAATCGCGTGAGCCCTGGCGTGAATGGGTTCTTCAGAATCTCTTTCTGCGCATCTATGCATGCTTTGAGGTACTCGTCTCGATTCGCGATCGGGATCTTCAAACTGCCACGTGCAGCGACCGCTTTTAGATTCTTTGAGCCCATGACGCAGCCGACTCCGGCTCTCGCAGCGGCGCATCCATGGGTCATTACAGCTGCATATCTGACAAGGTTCTCGCCTGCTTGGCCAATTGAAGCGACCTGAATACTGTTGTCTCCCTGCTTATCTCTGATCAGTGTCTCGACCTCACGTGTTCCCTTTCCCCACAGGAATGAGGCATCCAGAAGCTCCGCATGATCATTCTGTAGCCAAAGATACACGGGTTTCTCGGATCGACCCTGGAAGATTATCATATCGTAACCTGAACGTTTCACTTCAGGTGTGAAGTGCCCGCCGGAGTTCGCGTCGCCATATATCCCTGTCAACGGAGATTTCGCTATTACCTCAAGCCTTCCCGCGGTCGGAAACACTGTTCCCGTTAGCGGTCCTGTTGCGAAGATCAGACGATTCTCTGGTGCGAGCGGATCGACACCCGGCCCCACTTCGTCCCAAAGGATCTTCGTTCCGAAACCATTTCCCCCAAGGAAATCTCTGGCCATTTCTTCAGGAAGTGGAACATCGTTGATGCTACCGGTTGCTAGGTCGACGCGGAGATACTTTCCCGTATATCCTCCGAATTTGAACACCAAGTAGCGAAGCCCTCAGGGGGCTGCATTCAGGGAGCGGTCAGGCTATTAAGCACTTTAGGCTCGTCCCTCACGACTGTGTCGTATGCTTACGACTTCTACGGGAACCAATTCTACGATCCTGCTCATGGCTTCATTGAAGAAACAATGCAGGCAACACGGCAATCGTCTACACACGTACTGGACTTTGTCTCGGATGTCGCTTTGGGAGTAGTCCCCGTGTTTTGAATGCCCTTTCACCAAACGTTCCTTGATCATTCCAGCTGTCGGAAAGATGGTATTACTCAACGGGCCTGCTGCGAAGACCGGCTTGGCCGTTTCGTATTACGCAGACCGGTTCCGAGTGGCGTGCATATGCTTCTCGCAGGTCGTCAGAATCCAGAATCACAAGGTTCGCCGGGTTTCCTTCAGCAAGGCCATAGTCGCTCAGCCTCATCACTTTGGCCGCGTTAAGTGTGATCATGTCGTAGAGAGTCTCGCGGTCCTGCCGTGACATCATCCACAGGAGGTGGCTTGCAAGAAATGCTACTTCAAGCATGTTGCATCTTCCGTATGGGTAATATGCGTCATAGATGTCGTCCTGACCGAGCGCGACCATGACTCCGGCGTCAAGTAGCTCCTTCACTCTCACGTGTAGGGGGCCAGTGTGAGGATCCGTTACGATTCCGACGCCTGCTTTCTTGAGTATAGCAATGAGCTTCCTGTGATACACGTCATTGTAGAGCGCTGTAGCGCGAGCATGGCAAGCGGTCACCCGTCCAATCCAACCGTTCCTTATTGCGGACGTAGCAAGATACTCCGTTGTCCTTAGCTCGGGATCGCCAGCGTCGTCAGTTAACATTGCCACGTCGACATCGAACTTTCTTGCAATCTCAAATGCTATATCGATATGTTTCTTCGAATCTTCCTCCGTAAGCTCTATCCACGGAATCCCACCAATGATGTCGGCACCCAATTCCATTGACTTGTAGAGCAGCTCCTCAGCTCCAGGCTCTCTGATAATTCCATCTTGCGGAAAAGCAACGACCTGAATGGATACGCGATCTTTGAATTCGTCTTTAGCTCTCAACAACGCCTTGATGCCGATTAGCTGTGCCTTAGTATCAACATCAGCGAAGGCTCGTAGGTGGCTAACTCCAAATCGCTCAGCTTCGGTCAACACAGACCTGACGCGTTCCAGGATTTCGGATTCTACATAGAACTCTTTGACTCGTGAGGCGAGTTCTATTGCGGTCATTGCTCCTTTCATGGAAGAAGCTTGGTACTCAGCCAAGGTGGCCTCTTCTGAAAATGCCCCTGTTAGGACTTTGTCGAGATGCAAGTGGGCATTTACAAAAGACTCAGTCACCAGTTTCAGGTTCGCATCAATTACCTGCCCCAAAGAGGAGGAAGTGCCCTCGCGTAGCGCTGCAATTCTTCCTTCGTTAATCGAGATGTCGCAGACTTTCCCCGAACGCAACTTTGCGTTCCGGATCAGAAGTGCGGAGCTCGTATGCCTCAGTCCTCCCTCTTGTAGGAAAGCAGCAAGGCTGCGGGGGCTCTCGCTCGTCTTGATACCGCTATCAAAGCAAGAATTGTTAGTACGTAGGGAAGCATGAGGAATAATTGGTATGGGATGTTCCAGCCAACTCCCTGCAGCGATAGTTGCAATGCGTCTATTCCGCCAAAGAGTATGGCGCCTGCCAAGACCTTCATGGGACTCCAATTGGCGAATACAACCAAAGCAATGCAAACCCATCCACGGCCTTGCGTGAGGCCTGGAAGGAACATGCCTGCCTCGGCAAGTGAGAGCCAAGCGCCTCCAACTGCGCTTAAGACCCCAGCGACTACTAGGCAGACATATCGTGTCTGGAATACGTTGATACCGGCAGTCGCTGCGGCGTCGGGGTTTTCGCCAACTGCTCGCAACGAAAGACCGAACCTGGTTCTGAACAGTATGAAGGCTGAGATCGGCACGAGGATCAGTCCAATGTATACTAGCGCGTACTGATTGAACAGCACATCGCCCAGGATTGGTATTTGACTCAAGTAAGGAATCGGAATAGTGGTGAATGGAAGCATGTGTGGTGCAACTCCGCCAACATTTGAAACCGATATGCGGTAAATGTAGAAGCTGAGTCCAGACGACGCAATCGTTAGACCGAGACCGGCAACGTGCTGCTGAGCACCTACTGATACGGTCAGGAAAGCCATGATGAGCCCAAGCAGAACTCCAGTGAGCGCAGCTGCGCCCATGCCCAACCATAGGCTACTTGATTGGTATCCAACTAGGAACCCTACGCTTGCTCCCATGAGCATCATCCCTTCGATGCCTAGGTTTAAGACTCCAGCGCGTTCTGTGAAGGTTTCGCCGATCGTCCCATAAATCAGCGGGGTGGCCATTCTTACTGTCATTGCGAGCACACCAGTGATTAGGGTGAGATCAAGCAAAGACAATCATGTTCCCCTCCTCAAACGGTATTTCGTGAAAAACACTCCAACCAAGAGGCAAAGCAGTATGATGCCTTGGATTGTCTCGGCCAACGCCCATGGCACGCCCGTAGCGCGGTGCATTGCCTGTGTTCCTTGCACGACAACAGCCATTAGGAAAGAGGCCAGCACGACACCGATCGGGCTCAAACCGCCTACCATCGCGATTACCACGCCGGTGTAGCCAAATCCGGGGGAAATGTCGGTTGTCATATGAAATAGGATGCCTGCTAACTGTCCCACACCAGCTAGGCCGGCGATGCCGCCGCTGACGATTGCCGCGAATATGAAATCTCTTGAAACGTTTATGCCCGCCGCGTAAGAAGCAGTTTGATTACCGCCTATTCCGAGGAGCTCGAACCCCCATTTCGTCTTTCTGATTATTACGTAAAATGCCACTGCAACGAGTAACGCCAGCACTATGCCAAGATGGAATCTAGATCCAGGGATAAGGATCGGAAGCTTCGTGGTGCTCGAAATCACCGGTGATTCAGGCCATCCTGTCACAGGGTCTTTCCATGGGCCGAATAGAATTGCTGCTACGGCGTAGGTCATGACCCAGTTGCCTAACAGGGTCGTTACAACATCGTCAACCTTCAGTTTCACTTTTAGAATTGCGGGGATTATTGCCCATCCTGCGCCTCCCAAGAAACCCACAACCAACATCACCGGTATCGCAATGAAGGATGGAACAGAGGTAGCGTATACAGCGAAGAAGGATGCGAATAACGCTCCACAATAGAGCTGTCCTTCGGCTCCGATATTCCAAAACTTGCAGGTGAAAGCCAAAGCAACAGAAAGCCCGCAAAGCAGGAGTGGAGCAAACATGACAAACGTTTCTGTCAAGGCAAGCTTGTCGCCGAGTGCTCCATGGAGGAGTTCGACGTAGCCGATTAGCGGATTGACCCCGCCTCCATAGATTGGAATTGCCGATATGAGCAGCGCTACGAGTGTCGACACGACGGGCGCCGCAATATTGAGACGTTGAGATGGGAGTAAACGCTTTTCCACGGTCACTTTGAGAGGGGACAGGTCTTATGCCCCCATTCTCTTGGAACCTGCCATCATCATTCCAATATCTTCAAGCCTAGCATTTTCCGCTTCAACTATCCCCATTATCTCGCCTTCAAACATCACAGCTATTCTGTCACTCAGCGAGAGTATCTCGTCAAGGTCTTCAGAAATCAGTAAGACCCCGCGGCCGCTTGACCTCTCTTCTAGCAGTTTGGAGCGTATCTCTTCTGTCGCTCCTACATCTAATCCTCGTGTGGGCTGTGAGGCTACTAGTAGGCGAGGGCCCATTGCAAGCTCACGTGCCAAGATGAGTTTCTGGAGGTTCCCTCCTGACAGCGTTTTTGTTGGATAGTGCATGTCAGGCGTCTTGACATCGAACTCCTTGATGATTCTCGCTGCGTACTCGGAAGCAGCATTGTAGTCCAGCAACGGTCCTCTAGAGAAGTCTCGGTACCTCTTCATTATCGCGTTATTCAGGATCGGAAGACGCATGACCAGTCCGACTCCCACTCGGTCTTCTGGAATGAAGCCGACGCCTAGCTCGGCTCTTGCTCTAGGGCTGTCATTCGTCACATCTACACCGCATATTGTCACCCGTCCACTGGTGACCTTTCTGATGCCCATGATGATATCGGCTAGTTCTCTCTGTCCATTGCCTGAAACTCCCGCAACACCTAGAATCTCGCCTTCTCTAACTAGAAACGAGACTTTGTTCAGCGCGTTAACTTTTCTATCGTTGAGCGCGTAAACCTCCGAAACCTCCAAGATTGGTTGCCCTATCTTCGTTGAGGACTTGGAGAGCCGGAAGACTACATCTCTCCCCACCATCATGCGAGCAAGTTCCAGCTTGCTCGTTTCCGCCTTCGGGATATCCGATACTACTTCTCCCTGCCTTAGAACGGAAATTCTATCGCTGATCTCCATCACCTCATCAAGTTTATGACTAATGTAAACGATGGATTTTCCTTCTTCCTTCATCTTGTGCAGGATTCGGAACAGGTCCTTGGCCTCTGAAGGAGTCAACACTGCCGTGGGTTCATCGAGAATCAAGATCTCAGCCTCTCTGTAAACAGCCTTCAGAATCTCCACGCGTTGCTGTTCGCCAACACTCAATTGCCAAATGTAACTATGCGGATCAACCTTCATCCCGTAGGTGCCAGACAACTCACTTATTCTCTTCGCGGCCGAAACTTTGTCAACCACGACCTTGTTAGACTTCAAGCCCAACACAATATTCTCGAGAACATCCATCGCCTGGACAAGCATGAAATGTTGATGTATCATTCCAATCCTCAGGGCGATGGCGTCCTGTGGTGAGCCGAAGGAGACGGGCTTGCCGTTAACTCTAATTTCGCCTTTGTCTGGCCGGTACAGGCCATAAAGCACGTTCATGAGTGTGGTTTTGCCGGCTCCGTTCTCGCCTAGCAGAGCGTGTATTTCGCCTCGTCGCAGCTGAAATGTTATGTTATCATTCGCGATGACCCCTGGAAAGGTCTTGACGATGCCCTTCATTTCTACGACCCATTGCTGGGCATCCATTCTGTTCCATCCCAGTCCGCGAATGGGCATCATTAGAAAAAAAGTGGGAATTCACATCGGTTGTTAGGTTCCTTTAACCCGAGATTGGTTCGGACTCGTCCATCGGTACAGTGAAGGCTCCAGTGAGTATCTGGTTGGTCATGCTGCTTACTATTTGTTCGACGTTTGCTTGCTTCATACTTGCAGCAATTTCCGGTCTCAGTCTGCTTTGCCAGTCATGCCAGGGAGCTAGTGACGCACCACCTTTGCCCATCATCGAGTAGAACCTGAGATCTTCCGCCACCCACTTGTGCTGCATTGCCAGGTCGATCTCATGTTTTACTGTGGGCCACATGTCCCATACGGGTCCTGTCAGGACTACGTCGGGCGCAAGGTTCCACTGGTCTTGCAGGCTTCCGAAGACTGGTATATGCATCTGTTCTGCTGCTTCTATTCCGCCTTGTCTCTCACTGTACAGTACGTCGGCGCCAGCGTTGATCTCTGCCAGTGCAGCTTCTTTTGCTTTTGGTGGGTTGAACCACTCGCCCATGAAGGTAATTAGCACTCTGACTTTCGGGTTGACGGCCTTTGCACCATCTTTGAATGCGTTGATTAACCTGTTTACCTCAGGGTCGGCTACGCCTCCGACGACTCCCAGTATGTTGCTTTTTGTCATGTTTCCCGCAATCATGCCGCAGACGTAGGCGGGTTCATGTATCCAGTCGTCAAAGACAGCTACGTTGTCGCCGAATACGTGGTTGTCTGTTCCGAGAACGAAGTAGGTGTTCGGGAAGTCTTTCGCTGCTGCACGTGCAGTATCGTCGGCTCCGAACGCGTCAACAAAAACCAGATTGTAACCGTTCGCCCCATATTCACGCATGACTCTTGGCGTATCTGAGTACTGCACGTTCTCAGTCCACTTGTATACTATGCTGTTGGCTCCGTAGAATTGAAGTGAGTTATTGAGAGCCTTGTGTATTACAGAAGTCCAGGGTTCTTCCATTGGTGCACTGCTGATGAAGGCAACCTTCATTGGGCCAGCTGTGGTCACAGGCGCTTGTTGCGGTGTGTAGAAGTAAACCGATGCGCCAATTGCAATGATCAGAATGGCGATCACAGCGATTGCGATGTAGATCTTGCTTCGAGATTTCGGTTTCTCTATCGAACTCAAGCCATTTCCCTTAGCAAAGAGGCAGCTAGCAGCGGTAATAACGGTATGCCCGCGTTTCCCGAAGGAACCAAACCTCATATATCTTTAGGCCGCGACACGTTGCAAGCGACACGCCACACAAGGCAAAAGGGAATCTCTAGAGAGAGTATTCCGAGCGAATGAGCCTATGTGCCCTATTCGTGGATCGGGCAGGTCGGGTCGGATCCTAGATAGTCGCCCAAATAAGCAGCAGCTTTCGCTCTGCACCCACCGCAGACGATCGCGAACTTGCATTCTCTACATTTTCCTTTGAGACGCGTCCGATCCCTCAACGCTTGGAAGGTGTCGCTGTTCCAGATCTCCTTGAAGGACTGTTTCCTTAGGTTGCCTGCGACCGGGTATTCTGGCATGAACATGCAGGGGGTTACGTTCCCATTCGGTTGGATGTTGCAGTATATCCTCCCTGCGGGGCAGCCGCCTAGGTAAGGTGCGTACTTTCTGTAGGCGTTGTCTCGTCCTGTACAATCGAAGAATGTGCTCACTGTGAACTTTTCAATAGATAACGGTCTCTCAGCATGATTCGAGAGAGAATACTCATCCTCAGCTGACGAGTAGATGACGAATTGTGGAAGTTCGGTGAATACTTCGATTCCACTTGTCGGAGATTGCTGCTTGACAGTAGCCATTAGGTCGAGAAGTTGATGGCGTGAGAGTCGAAGTTCTTCGATGCTTCGTCCTCTTCCAGCTGGGATTAGGTCGAAGAAGACGACCCTGTTTGCTTTGTGGTCTCTCGCGAGAGAGATGAGCTTCCTGCTGTCCGCGCAGTTTAGGGCTGTCGAGGTCGTCGCCACGGTTGTGAAGATGCCTGCTTCTGCGCAGAGGTCTAGGGCGTGTAGGGTCTTCTCGAAGGCGCCGTCGAGGCCTCGGAATCGGTCGTGTGATCCTGGGTCTATGGAGTCGAGGCTAAGTTCTACGGACTCGACGCCGGCACTTTTGAGGGATTCGACAACGTCTCGGTTCATGAGGACTCCGTTCGAGTCGACTGAAATCGCAATATCGTATGCTCGGATTCGCTCGATCAATTTCCCAAGGTTGGGATTGGTCAGAGGTTCTCCGCCAGAGAGTACGATCATCGACACTCCGGCCTGCGCCATCTGATTCACGATCCCCATTTGCTCGTCAAGAGTCAACTCGTCTGACGAGGGGTGACTCGCGTTCTGGTAGCAGTGCATGCATCGAAGATTGCATCCATACGATAAGCTCCAGACAACGCTCACCGGCGCCTTGAGGTTCTGCGGGGTCCTAATTCCGTAATCAGAAATGCTCCTTACTAGGTTCCAAAGTGCTCGTTGTCCAGCTCCTTCCCGAAGAACACTTTCGACTTGTAGTCGATCGAAACCGCATAGGCGTGCAAGCCATTCTAAGATCTTGCAAGATGGAGAGCCTGGGATGATTATCTGATCCTGAGGTGAGTCTCCGACAGGCGTGATCATTTTGAGCAGCGATGAAGCGATGCGGTCTCTCGCCTGATTAAATCGTGAAAGCGAGAGATCATCGCTTGACTTCCTCATGGACGAGCACGGCTCCCAAAGGCTTGATGATTCCTACTTAACCTCTATTATGCGATCCTCTGAACGCACTGTCGTGCTCAGAGGCGTCTATACAATCCATGCACGATCAAGAGACTGAAGGGTCCACTTCTCTTCTCGAATGCTCAAGGTCCTAGTTGATATAGTCGTGTTCGGGTAGTCCCATTCGGGATTTGCATGGAGCCTCTGGAGCAATCTGGTCCGCCTCGGCGTCTCTTCGGTCTGATTGGTTGGACCGTCGTAGCGTTGGTCTTCGTCGGCGTCATCGTTTATGGGCTGTCAGTCTACTTGAACTGGATTGTTCTCCAGTCCATGTATGCCTCAAAAGCAGGTCTAGACTGGTTCGCGATAAACTTCTATCACAACAACACGTTCATCGTCGCTGCTGTCCTAGCGCTTCTCTTCGTCAACCCGATTCCAAGGAGAAGCCATCTCTTCGAGGGCTTGTCAGCGCTCGGAGGCGCATTCGCGCGAGTCAGAGGAGAAGAAGCAGTTGTCTCGCTCGGCCCAGGAATAGTTGTTTGGCTATTTTGGCAGGTAATCAAGTGGGCAATAGCCTTCGGGTTAATCGTAACCGCAAATGGGATTCCAGGTCTTGGCAATCTAACGGTCATCATCACGATGCTGCAAAGCGGGTTAGGCAACTGGGGCCAAGTCTTCAGGATCTCTCAGC
>Ga0208039_1000711_pt1 | contig 17713 bp, 26 predicted proteins | sample June2015DPH_20_1_2_FD_184722 | JGI IMG/M metagenome (GOLD analysis project Ga0208039, IMG submission 184722) | Peatland microbial communities from SPRUCE experiment site at the Marcell Experimental Forest, Minnesota, USA - June2015DPH_20_150... | ecosystem: Environmental > Terrestrial > Soil >... | reverse complement strand
CCGTCCCGCCCCACACAAACCGGCGCTGGAAACACGGGGGTTGGCGAGCGCCGGGAAGGACACCTTATGGACCGCCCCTTGGAAGGGGGTGCATGGCCGGCGCAGCCGGGGGCGGGCAGGCCATACTTCGAGTCCGTTGCGCACCGAGGGCGCACCGCATGGCTGGCCCACCGGGCGGGCACAACGATGTTGCAGTACAGGGAGAATGAACTTCGTGCCTCATTACTAGGGGCAACTTCCGGGACTCCGATTCTTGCTCCTAATTTCAAAATGAGGTGGACACTGAGATGGAAACAATCATTGACGCACTCCAAGACGTTGTCACGACCGAGCGAGAGGCCGAAGTCCAGTCGGAGTTGACTCAGCCCGACGACGCCACGATTGAAACCCAACTAGCGCAGGAAATCAGGACGCTTTGGTCGGAACATGTTCGCTTGAGCGCCAGCCGCAAGGCGACTTCCAGGGAAATGCGCCAAATCCGTGCCAGCCTAGCCGAGAGGCTGCACGCAATGAAGTCCCTGTTGTCCCGCCCCGGAAGAGGCGGTCAGTGGAGGTCTTGGCTGCGTGAGAGGGCAATCCCCCGCAGCACCGCCGACAGACTCGTCAGTCGGTTCGCCGAAACGCTGGGTATTGAAAATGGAAATGTGCCCACTGAGGCAATTCCAAGCTCGCCGGAGGACAGCGCCGAGAAGCTGGCAAAGTCCGTGTGGCAGCGTGTCGGGAAGTTCCTTTCGACCTGTGAGCAGGTGGTTAGGTTCATCGGCTGCATTGCGGAGATTTCCGGGGTCGGGCACGAGCAGCGTGCGGAAGGTCTGGTAATCTTCAGACCAATACCCGAGGCTGCGGAGGGGGTGCCTGCCTCCGCCCCGGCAACCGGCCCCGCTCCGCAGCCTTCCGCTATTGAGGAGCCAGCGGCGGAGGCCACCGCAACGCCAACGGAGGCCGAGCAGGCTCCTGCTGTTGCCGATGCGGGCAGCGGCGCTGTGGTGTAGCCCAGGAGCAGAGGGGATGGAAAATGGCAATCAGAAAAGCACAGCCCAAGAACCCGAAGGAGTCCGTCGTGGACTTGGCCATCGCCGCCATCGAGGGCAACCCGAACCCGCTGGACATGGACCTGACAGGCATAGACCCGGCTCCCACGAGCCTCGACCTCCCGGAGCAGAAAGCTTTTGGAAGTGACGAGCCCGAATCCCCGCTGCGCACGCCCTATGGTGGATGAGTGCGCCAGATGCGGCCCGCCGTTGTGCGAGGCCTGCCTTTACAATCGTGATACTTGGCGACCACGGGCGTCTCGCATTTGCGCTTGGCAGGCAAATCAAGCCCTGCTGGCCGCTCGTGCGTGCTTTCGGCGCAGGATACTGGTCCCCAAGTTCGCATGAGTTTTTGAACCACCCGGCAGGGGCTATGTGGGCGACGGTCGGGTCCCGCAGGGCGGCGAGAAACTGCTCGGCGTTCGCCACGATGCAGTCGCCGCTCTTTCTCCCACCCACCAACTTTGCGTCCATCCGGGTCGGCGAGTCTCAGAATTTCTCCAATTGGTATTAAGGCTATGAGATTTGATAATTTCCAAATGTGATTTCTAACCCCCCTTTTGGCATTCGGGGCAATGTTGTTCATGTAGGTGTTTCTCTCTTTCAAGAGCGGGAATTGCTTGTTGGCATCGGAGTTCAGCGTCTCTAAGTATCATCTCCGCCTCGGGGTTTTCCCTTGTTGCGGGGGACTTTAGTTCTTCTTGTGCTTCCGACAACTGCTTCTTGAGGCCCGCTATAAGTCCCGAAAGTTCCTGATTCTTTTTGCAGTTCGCTTTGCCCATGGCATTTCCTCCGTTTTGATTGCGGAATTAGGATGGTACACGAACTGACACAGCTAGCATGCACTGTCGAGTTTGTCAACAACCGCAGTGCGTAATCTTCGGTCTACCGGAATTTATATGAGGAGGTACTTTTGTGGAAAACAGAATCAAGGGACCGGCGCACCGTTCGGGCAGTTTGCTCTACCCATGGCAATCTCTTCTTAAGATTGCGAGGGATGGGATTCCAATCGCCAACACTCCCTGGAAAGAGGCCATGTCCAAGTGTAGAAGGGATGAGAACAGGTTCCTCAAAAAAGCACGAACAAAGGGAACGGCCATATTCCTTCCCCTATAAACATTGCCCGTCGAGGGGCCATTATCCCGAGCCACCGCACGGCCCGGCTGTGACCGACGGTCTCGAACTTCTCGGCTGACTCGTGCTGGGCCTCCGAGGGCGGGCATGTGCCGTCGTTCATGCGGACGCTTGCGGAGGCAGCAATCTCCGCCTGCGCAGGCGACTACGCCCTGCTCCGGCCGGTGCTGCTGGAACTCAAACGCCGCTACGCCTAGCGTTCAGAGCACAAAGGGAGACCGGTCATCCGGGCGGCGTGCTTGGCGTGCCTGGCGAAATCATATGCATCGTGTGGGTCATCGCACCGCACCCCCGAGTTGCGTATATCTCGACAGACACAATCCAACTCAGCGGGCGTAGGCTCGTCAGCCAGTCTTTCCCGTTCCTCCTGCTGCCTTTGCACCTCCGCTGCCCTCTCAGCTTCGGCCTTCGCAATTGCTTCGTTCACGGCTGCGAGCCGCTCCTGTGCGCTCGCCACGAGGTTGCTCGTGGGAAACTTGGCGACGACGGCCTCGAACCAAGTCTTGGCGACGGTCAGGTCGCCGGTGGACTGCAAGGCAATCCCCCGCTGGAAGTAATAGTCTGCGGTTTCCAGGAATGGAGGCAGGCCAGCGCCGGGCAACGGCTCCCACCCGTTGGCTGTGGGCCTCATGCCGAACAAAAAGTGAAATGTATGCGGGTCGGCATCCGTCAGGTGTTCCTCAAATAGAAGGCCGTCGAAGCCCAAGCTCGCCATCTTGGCGGCAATGCTTCCGTCTCGGTAGAGGCTAGAGGCGAGTTCTTCCGGCTTGCCGGTGGACACGATGAAACACGGAGCATTCTTAAGTGTGCCGCCGTAACATAAATTCCATTCCCATTCCAAATGAATTTGACCCGCCGAAACTCGCGGCAAGTATGGCTCCAAGTATGGCTCCATGAGTGGCAGCACTTGCTTGAAGAATGTGCCTTCAAAGCTGGTAGGGCTTGCGTTCCAGACCGCAGTGCCATTCGTTGAAATGACTGAGGTGCCGTAATCCACGTATGCCAAGCCGTTGATGAAGTTCTCCGCTTCGCTAAAGCGAGGCTCGATTACAAATTTCCCCGTCTTGTCAATATATCCCCACTTACCATTCACCCTTGCAGCAGCAAGGTTTTCCGAGAAGTTGGAAACTACGTCGTATTGCGGCTTCAGAACCACTGTGCCTTTCTCATCCGCATACCCCCACTTTCCGTCCAATTTCACGGCGGCCAAGCCACAGGAATAGATAGCCAGTTGTTCGTACTGCGGTTTCAGAGAGACCCTGCCCTTGTTGTCTAAAAGCCCCCACTTTTCTCCAAGTATTATACCCGCATATCCGTTTTCAAAAGTGATGGCAAGCGTGTACTGCGGAGGCACCACGAAGCTACCAGCTTTATTGATGTAGCCCCATTTGTCACCGACCTTCGCAGGAGCAAGTCCGTTGCTTGAGAAGTCCCCGGAATCGTCAAAGTGGGGGGAGATTACATAGTTGCCTTCCCTCCCGATATATCCAAGCTTCCCGTTGGTCTTTACCACTGCCAGACCCTCATGGAAATCATTGGCGGCATCAAAATGCGGTGCAATAACCATTGTGCCAGCCCTGTCGATGTACCCGACCTTTCCTTCAACATCCACCCGAGCAAGCCCCTCGGAAAACTTCCAAGCATACTTGAACTTTGGACCAATCAGGTACTTACCTGCCCTGTCGATGTAACCCCACTTCTGCCCCGAACGAACACGGGCGAAGCCCTCGCTAAACTGGAAGGCCTCGTCGAATTGTGGTTTGATGACGTACTTCCCTGTGGTGTCGATGTACCCCCACCTCACGCTGGAATGGACAAGAGCGAGACCTTTCTCAAACCCAGTTGCCTCGTCGAATTGCGGCTGGATGACGCGCTTCCCGGCTCTATCAATGTAGCCCCACTTGAAGTTCTCGCGGACAAGGAACAGGGGGGAGCGGGCATGGTGGAACCAAATTACTCCCACAACGACGGCAGAAACTGCGAAAACAGAGACTACCGCAAGGAGCATAGGCCGGAAACGTCCGCCTCGTAAGCCAGCCATGACGCATTTCATTCTACTGGGTGCCATTGGCTCAGCCCGAAGCCACGGAGCTCTGGCCGCTGTGGGGGGGCGACCCACGGCTAGCGACGTGCTCGCTTCCGGCTCTGGCGTGCGAGACTCGACGATTTTTTGCGGGACAGCGGGTGTTAGGAATGGAGCGGGAGCCTCAGGTTTGCCCCCGTCGGTTGAGCAGGCTCCCGCCGTTGCGGGCTTACTCGCTTGCGGCTGCGGACTCCAAATTTCACCTGTTCCGTGCGGAGCGGGTAAAGGGATTTGAACGGGAGTATCGCCCGCAGTGAGCGGCTCGACATCCCTCCTACAGTGCTTACAGAATCGGGCCTTCTTGAGAATCTTCTCGGCACAGTATGGGCATTCACGTTCGTCACGGACCTCGGCAACAAGCCGGGAGCCGTCACGGGGGCAGGAGTCAACATTGTCAGAGTAAAGTTGGTGGCAAGCGGGGCAGGTTTTCATGGTCGTGTTTGCGACCTCCTGGTGAGACTTCGGGGAAAAGCAATGCCGCAATCGGAGCCTTCACGTTGAGCTGGCGTCCCCTGGGGAGCGGCAAATCACCAGTCCGTTTCTGGTCAATTTCTTACAGTCACCTGCTGTTGATGGTTGACACCGCCACGCAGTCCGTGCCGTGGCAAAGCTCAAGGATTTGCCACGCCGAGACCGACCCGTCAGCCTTCTTCATTGAGAGGTAGGGAAGGTTCTTGTAGTCATATCCACCTGCTCCGTCCGGCGTCATGTGGGTTTGCAGTCTTCCAAGTTGCATGCTGTAGGTGGACCCCACATCAAGTGGAGGGCAAGCGAGATTCGGCCTGCCATGGGCATCATAGCCGCCGAGGCAAACAATGTCCGCCGCAGCGTTGCCACCGGCATATGAATTACCCAGAAGGACAATTCCATGCTCCCCCGTGGCGGTTCCTAAGGACACGACCATACGTTGCAACGGGCCGCTACCGGCCCGCCTATACCCGTTATCATCGGTCGTCGTGATGTTGACCCAGTTCGATTTCAGCACCTTTATTACGGTATAGCTCTCACGTTCCTCCTTTTCTCGCTGGGCGTTGGCTTCCACCGTGAGCAATGCCAGACGGTTGTCGGCTTCTTTTAGCCCTTGTGCAGCCGCCTTTTCGTACCACTCAACTGCCTTCGTTTTGTCCTGCGGGACGCCAAGACCTTTCTCGTACATCCTCCCGAGTTCGAGCTGCCCATCTCTGTTGCCCTGTGCGGCCGCCTTGGTGTACCATTCAACCGCTTTCTTGTAGTCCTGCGGGACGCCTTGACCCATCTCGTACATCACCCCTAAATTTACTATCGCGTCCATCAGGCCGTGTTCTGCCGCCTTGGTGTACCATTGGAAGGCCTTGCTGTAGTCCTGCGGGGTGCCTTGCCCATCGTGATTCATTAACCCGAGGTAATCCATAGCCATCGGAAGCCCCTGCTCAGCCGCTAGCTCAAAATACAGGTAAGCCTTGGTATAGTTTCGGTCCCCCCCCTCCTGCCCCCCCCAGTAAAAGCGATATCCATACTGGTACATTCGTTGTGGACTTATGTTCGATGCGCTCCTGTGAAGCTCCTCCAGCGCCTTTGCGTGGCCCTGGCTCCCGCCACCGGTATTGCCTGCCGACTCCCAGTCGCTTATTTGCTTGCAGGAATCAAAATGCAAATTGTCGTATCCAGCCTCATAAACGAGGTCGAGTTTGTTCACGTAGAGTTCCTCGCACGTGGCCGTGTACACTTTAACCATGCCGTTCGGTTCCTCGGTGATAGGCCAAACTTTCTCGCCATTATCTATCGTCAAGGTTGGCGGCCCTAATTCGTTGGGGGTCGGAAACGCAGCAACACTTGAGAGGGCGGTTAATATGGAGTGTACGTGGGCTAGCTGCCCTGGAGACGCAGAAGCCTGACCATCGACTCTTGATACGCTGGCGTCCCGCCGCTCCCCGCTTTGGGAAAGTGGGCTGGCGCTGGTGACCGTGATTCCGTGGGTTGGCTCCGACCCTTGCTCAAGGACAAACACACGGGCAAGCTGGGCCTGGACCGAAGCATTGTCGAGCCTTGACTGCCAGCCACGCCCGAGCATGAGTTTCAGCCTTGCAGAGCCGCCGCTGCCCCTTTCGAGCTTCAGTTCAAGGCGGTCGTCCTTCAGGTCGATGCCGCTCACCAGGAAGGATGTGCCGCTCTCGAAGCGGCGCACCATCTCCCGTTCCCCGACCTCGGCACGCATGACTCCCCACTCCACCCGGTATGTGACCGCCCCAGTATCGGGATACACAAGAGTATTGACAGGGTAGTCGCCCTGATAGCCGGGAGGGACAGCCCTCCCTCCGAACAGGATTCTGGAGACGACTGTCTTGCCCACAAGCTGGCTTTCCAGGTCCGCCTTTAGGGCCTTGTTCTCTCCAGCCAAGGCGACCTGCCCTGCGGCCATTGCCACGGAGCATAGCAGCAACATGAACTTCAAAATGAAAGCTGATTTTGACCACATGGACCCTCCAATAGAGCCGGACCTTCAGTTGGTGCGGAAGCAGGATGCGCTTCGGCAATCGAATGGCCATCATTGCGGAGTCCGGCCTTGCATCATCCGTTGAGCCTGCTCAACTATCATTTCGTTGAGCAAGGGGGCGTAGGTATATAGGGCTTGGGCGGTCGCAGCTTCACTGGTTGTCGAGAGCATCAGGAACTCGACAGGGCACTGCTTTCCCTCGTCGTTCGGAGGGGTACATGGCGTGGTCTGCTCGCTCTGCCACGATATTACCTCTGCATGTGTCCTTGTATCCGTGTCCGTAGGCTCGCCGAGGGCTTTCTCGAACAGTCCAACGTACTCTTTCCATTCGGGCTTGGAAAAACTGAAATTGAACGACTCCAAGCTGCCGTGGAAGAAAGAGAGGGAGAAGCCATAATTGCCGCTAGTCGTATCACACTGGTCCGGCAATTGGCTGGAATCGTGTTTGCAAACGAGCGATGAGAAGCCTTTCTGTTCGAGGGCGACCTCGACCGCTTCACGGGAGTCTCCGCCCCGCAGACCGAACAGGATGAATGTCTTGTCCACCTTGGGCCGTGGCCGGTTCGGGTCCTTCTTCGCAATACCCTGGCTTTTCGCCAAATGCTCATAATCCCAGAGTTCAATTTGGGCCGATGAAGGTGCGAGGTACAACGTAAGCCGCTGGGAGGGGCAGTCTTTCTCAGGGTCGAGGAAGCACGGGACTGAACCGCCAGTATTCCATTCAAATCGCTTTCCGCCAACCCGCTCGTCCATGTTTTCAATCCAACCGGGAACTGAGTGCTCTGGCGGCGTGCCCGGCCCGAGCACGCTGGCCAACTCCTGATATACAGCTTGTGAGGAAATCGGCGGGTCGATGCCGAGCATCATGCGGAAGTAATACAGCTTGTCGTTTGGGGAGAAGTCCAGGTTGCAGGAAAGCAGGTTGCACTTGCAATCCACCGAACCATCCTTCGTCGGAGCTTCGCAGCTCATGGTCCAGTTTTGTGCTCGCAGGACGGATTCGACTTCCGCCCGAGACTGCCCGCCATGCAGGCCCCTAAAGCCCAGCAACGATGAAGGCACCGGTGGCTCGACCTTGGCCTCTTGCCCAGCGGGCACGTTAGGGCTAGGCGACGGACTCGTCGCATTCACCGCTGGCTCCGGCCCCGACTGGGAGAAATACCAAATCCCGCCAGCGATGACGGCGAGCAGAATCACTCCCAAGACGACGTACTTGACCCGGCTTGGACTCTCTGTCGCAATCTGGAATTGCGGTGGTCTGGCCCCCGTCGGCGGGGGGCCTGCCGCCGCTGCGGACCTGCCCGCTTGCGCCTGCGCAGCCGGAGCTTCCGCCATTGTTCGGGACGGAGCAGGGAGCGGGGCAGGCAAGGGCTGTTGCTCGGAGGTGCTGCTCCCGGCCAGCGGCTCGACGTCCCGCCCACAGTGCTTGCAGACACGGGCCTTCCTGGGAATCCGCTCGGCACAGTAGGGGCATTCACGCTCCTCACGGGCCCCGGCTTCCAGCCGGGAGCCGTCACGGGGGCAGGACTCAACGTCGTCAGGGTAAGCCTGCTGGCAGGCGGGGCGGGTCTTCATGGGCGTGGTTACAGCTCTCCTTTGGGCGATAGGTCTTCGCAGACCTACCGGGATTTCCCATGCTCCTCACCGACGAGGTCGTATCCTGGGTTAAAGCCGAAGATGTCGGTGAGCCGGTCAGTCTTCTCGTTGATGAAATGCGGAATCCCGGTGTCCGGGTCCACGACCCGGACCCGCTGGTAAATGCTAAAATAGAGGACAAGCCGGAGCTGGCCCCTGAATGCCGCACACGAAGAGGTCCACTCGCCCGAGGCGTTCATTCCTCCCGAGCAGGTCCACGGCATGGCAAAGCCACGAGCCTGGAGCATGGCCTTGACAACAGCCTGCGGCTGGCCGATGCGTATGCCCTGAGTCGCCGCCTGGTAGTTCGCCTTGCGCTTCTCAATGAGTGCCAGCTCGGCTTTGAACTTGGCTTCGAATTTTGCCTTCTGCTCCGCCTCCTCCTTCCGCTTCTGGACGCAGACCGGGTCGGCAGCCTGCTCGCCGGGGCTGCGGAAGTCTTCCTTTGTGCAGCGGCGAGTGGCTAACGGAGGTTCGGCTCCCGAGGTCACCATCATTCTTCTTCCTACACCCGCCAGCCAGTCATTTTTTTCTTTGGTGGAAAGGGCTTCGTACGCTGTCTGTGCCTCTTGGCTTGTCACCTTACAGTTGTATTCGCTCCCCGAGCAACTAGCGTCGTTACAGTCCCAACCAGAGACACAATGGGTTGCCTGGCGGAATAGGAAGTGAGGGCAATCTTCGTTCTGTCCAGGGGGGAGTACGGGTATGTGTTCTGTGTCCGCCGCCCATGCCTTGCAGTAGGCCATCACCGAGCGCCAGTCGGTGCAACAAGGTGGAATGCGGGCAGCCGCTTCTTGCGCTGTTTGCAATTCTTGACGTGTCACTTCGGAGCCTCCATGACCGAGCAGGTACTGAGGGCAAACGTATTGTTGGGAGCCGTTGGCAATAGCAATCGGTATGTGTTCCTTGTCTGCCGCCCATGCCTTGCAGTAGGCCAAGATTTCAGCGTCCGTATGGCAACCACCTGCATCGTTCTCGGTCCCAGGGGTTGGAGGCTGGTCATAAATGACCTGGAAACTGTCCACATAAACCTCAGCACACTTGTTCGTGAGGACCTTGACCCTGCCGTTTGAGTGCTCTTTCCCTATGACCTTAACCTTCTCACCGCTCTTCAGGAGCATCTCCGGCTCCTTGGCCTCAAGGAGTGGATATGCCTTAACCTCACGGAACCCAGGGTAACCGACGTGAGCTGGCCGCCTTGGTTCCAGATTCACGACAGCGCCAGCATTAGTGCTCTCCTGGGCTGCACTCTGCCCGAGGGCCATTGCAGTGGAGCACAGCAGCATGAACATGAACTTGAGAATGAAAGCTGTTCTTGACCTCACGAATCCTCCAATAGGGCCGAAAAAGGCGATTGACCTGCATGTGGAATGCGGTGCGGCTGACAATCGGCCGGCTGCCATACGCCGGACCCGAACAGCAGGACGACCAGCACCACGATTCCGACAAGCCCACGCTGGCTGCTCATCTTCGCCTTCAACATTCAGTTCTCGCCCCTACCCAGTAGGCAGTCCGTCCATCCGTAATGATGGATTGCTGCTTGTCTGCATGTCCAAGGATGGTGCTTCCTGGATTCTTGCCCACGTCGGCCATCACTTCTAGTTCCTCTCCTTCGCACTTTTGACCCCACGGCTACCAGCTAATCTGCTCGTGGTGAATATGCACGCAGTAGACTACAAACGAGGGCGTGAATCAAGGGAGATTCTTCAAGGCCCTCGGTACGAAGGTACGGGGGCTCCGCAGGAAGCGTGGCTACTCGCAGGAGGACATGATTTACTTCGGGTTCTCGGCGAGGCACTGGCAGCAAATCGAGGCCGGTCGGCCCATCACCATGACCACCCTGCTGCGCATCTGCGAGGTGTTCGAGGTCCCGATGACAAGAGTGGTGCAGGGCCTGGATGCCGGAATCTACGAGAAGCCATCCGCCGGCCCGCCCTCCCGCAGGCGCTCCTAAGCTCTGCTGCCATTCCTATTCCACGCCCGCCAAACTCTCAGGCACTTTCAATTTCTCCCGAAAAAACTGCTCGGACCGATGTATACCATAGTTGTGGGACCTATCTTCTACATCCAACCCCGCATGCACTGCTTCGAATCCCAGCGCCTCCCAGACGGTCTGGGCTATGCCACTTCGTTCAAATTCATGGACCTCTTACCAGCCTGGGATGAACCCTTCCACCTGGAACCAGCCTCCGAAACATCAGCGGGAGGGCAGCCATGACGAGCGCCACACAGGTTTGGGAGAGGCTTTTCATTGGCGGGATTGACGATGCCGAAGCTCTCGCCGAGTCAAATCCGCTCGATATCACCACTGTCATTACCTTGAGCCGTGGGACGGTGCGGAAGTTTGCGTATGCCGTGAACTACCTCCATTTTCCTGTGCCGGAAGCCCGCCCTATCCGAGGCGGAACGTTCGACGGAATCATCGACGCCATTTGGGAGAACATCCGCTGGGGGAAGGTGCTCGTCCAAAGCCTTGCCGGTGCGAACCGTGCTCCGATTGTCGCCGCCGCATGGATGCACGTCGTCGGCTGCAAGGGCATTGACGCCGCCTTGGTGGATATCGGAAAGCTGCGCACGATTGTACCCAACCAAATCCTGCTGAGAAGCGTGAAGGAGTTACTGTGATGACGAAATGTGCAATCTATGCGAGGGTCTCGCTCCCGACCCAGCACATCTCGACCCAATTGCTCCCCCTGCGGGAGCTTGCAGCAAGGAAAGGTTTCGTGGTGACTGCGGAATACCAGGACCACGGAATCTCCGGCACGAAAGCCCGCAGGCCCGGCCTCGACAGCTTAATGGCAGATGCGAGAAAGGGGAAGTTCACTGTCCTGTTGGTCTCGGCGTTCGATAGAATTGCCAGAAGCACCCGCCACTTCCTCCAGGTTCTCGACGAGCTTGACAGCCTCGACATCCAGTTCATTTCAGCGAGAGAGGCCGTTGACACAACCGGGCCGATGGGCCGGTTATTCGTCACGATGATTGGCTCCATTGCCGAGCTTGAAGGTGCGTTGATTCGAGAGCGCATCCGTCAGGGCATGGCCCGCAGGCGGTTAGAGGGTTATCGCCTCGGGCGGGCACCGCTCGACATTGACCACCAATCCCTCGTCCGTGACCGCCTCTCGGGTATGTCGCTGTCTACCGTCGCAAGGAAATATGGGGTGAGCCGTGCCAGCGTGGTCAGGTTTTCCAAGCTAGCCAGAACGGGCGAGACCACGCCGGTCGGCGGGTTCCTGCCAGCGCCGGTCCTAGCACCAGCCCAGTGCCTGGCCTAGCGCCCACAGGAGAGTCCGCATGGAGGCTCATGACAAGCCGGGAATACTCTTCAGGTTCCGCCGCCCGAGCGGCGTCCCGAGGCGGCACCCGAGCAAGGCGATGACCGAGGCGCTGCGGCACCTCGCCGAGTCTGAGGAGATGCAGCCGTTCATAAGCGACGCCCGTGCCCGACGCCGGAATGTAGTCGTCGAGGTCTTCCACTCCAGCGACGGTCGCCCGCTGTTGATTCACACAACGACCGCACCCAAGCGTGAGGCCTATGGAGGGACAGGTACCGGAGCCGGAGCAATACCGCCTCTTTGAGTTCAACCAGGGCGACGTCAGCTTTCTCAGGGAGGTCGGGATAAGGCCTTGCGTGATTCGCTACCGCCGCCCCCCGCCGCTCCTGCCGTCGTTTCCTGCAATAGCGCCTGCCCGCCTCACCGGGAAGGACATCGAGTGGCTCAAGGAATGCGGCGTGGCGTGGGAACAGAGGCCAGCGGTCCAGCTCTCACTGGACTTCTGCGACCGCCAGGAGACCGTGCAGGAGACATAGATTCTTGCGGAGGTTCGCATGAAGAAGGAATGCAGCAGTTGCAACGGAACGGGCAAGTGCCCGCAGTGCAAGGGCACGGGCCGCCTCGGGTATCCCGGCTACGGCCAGGTGGACGCCTATCGAACCCCCTGCATTGCGTGCCAGGAGTCAGGCGTCTGCCGGGTTTGCCGGGGCACCGGACAGAAATAAGCTGCCCGATGCCGCCAGCCAAAAGGGAGGAGCGGTGAGCCACGAGCATTTCTGCTACGTCGCCGGCCATTACTGGCAGTGCGAGGGGACGGCCCTGCGTGGCGGCGACACGGAGCCTTCCGTCTGCGTGTGTGTCTGCGGCCTCCCGCTGGAGGGATTCGACCATAGCGGGTGCCACGACAACGTAGAGCTGCTCGCCTGCCCCGAGAACCGGGAGGAAGGGCGGCAGAGGATGGAAGACGCCAAAAGGGAACACGGCCGGCAGCGTGCCGAGTTCGGCTTCGACGGGAAGTGGGCGAGGATGAAGGCGCTGCCGGACGGGCCGGAGAAGCATGCGCTCGCCGAGGAAATCGTGGAGTGGCTTTTCCGATAGACGGCAGCCGTGGGCGGCAGCCTGACGGGAGCAAACGATGGAAGCCGGAAACCCGAGCGACGAGGAACTGTGGGACGTATGCCGGAAGCTGCCCACGGACTGGGAGCCATATGGGCAGCGCAGATGGCACGGCCGAAGGGAAGACCGCCCCGACTGCGACTCGTGCAAGTGGTTCACGGAGCTATTCCGCACTTGGCCGGACTGGGGCGTTTGCTGCAACACGGAGTCACCACGTGCAGGGCTGCTCACCAACAGAGAGCAAAGTTGCTGGCAGCACGAGGCGATAACCGAACGCCACTTCCAAGCGGTCCGCACCGCACGCTGCGACTTCATGCGAAGGTTCGAAGAGTTTTTGCGTGAGCAGGCGGCGGTATTCATCAAGGAACAGGTTCACAGGGCAAACGACCCCTCGCCCGAGGCGGAGCCGCCTGTCCGAATGCCGGAACAGATTCGCCAGACTCCGCTCCTCGCCGTGGTTGGCCGTCTGCTGCGACATGCCCACGAGGATTTTGGCCGCCCGGCGTTCCACGCCATGGTGGTAAGGGCCAGAAATGACACGAGGCGATATTGGGAGTTCGCACGATGCTACTGGTCACAGTCGTTGGGAATTGACGTAGATGAAATCGACCTTCCAGAGAACACGTGGGAACTGGAGGAGAAGTTCTGGAGGCGTGTTGACGCCGCCATCGACAAGGCCCTCGAAGGGCGAGTGGCGAGGTCAATGAAGAAGGGGAACAGGAGGGCTGTCTAGCCAGCAAGGACTCCAACCATGCGCATCGTCTGTATAGCTGACACTCACGAACTCCACAGGGAACTCGTGGTGCCTCCTGGCGACCTGCTAATCCACGCCGGTGACATCTCCGTGCTGTCTAAACGCCCCTGGATGTACCGTCACTTCGACATCTGGCTCGGGGAACTGCCCCACCGCCACAAGATAGTCATCCCCGGAAACAACGATTACCTGCTGGAGGACCCGAAAGAACGTAAGGTAATCACGAACGCAATGCTGCTAGTGGACTCGGGCGTGGAGATTGAGGGCATCAAGATGTGGGGTTCGCCGGTCACTCCGCTCTACGGCGGAGCGTTTGGCAAGTCGAGGCCGGAGGACCGGAAGAAGCACTGGGCGCAGATTCCAGAAGATGCCGACGTCCTGATTACGCACGGCCCGCCCTTTGCAATCCTTGACCACGGCGGAAGTGCAGAGCGCAGGGAAGGCTGTCCTTATCTTTTTGAAGCGGTCTTCCAATTCATGCCGAGGCTCCATGTCTTCGGCCATATCCACGCCGGATACGGCACGTTGCGGACGTCGGACACAGTCTTCGTCAACGCTTCGCTGCTCGGTGACAGCGGCAGCCTGAGCAGGGAGCCGATTGTAATTGACCTCCAGGTCCGCTAGTCCGTGCCGTTCCTTGCCCCCCCCACATGAAATCTCTGCGGGAGAATCCCGCCATTGACCTGCTGCCAGCGCATGAACAGTCGTTGATTATGACGAAGGACGAACTCATCGAGAGGGCCTTGCGGGAGGCGGGCGTCTTTCCGCCCTCGATGATGGACTGCCATTACGGCGACAGGCAGGAGTTGACCAGGGCGAAACTCGTCGTGAGGAGACTCGAAGAGATGGGCCTGCTTTCACTTTCCGAGCAGGACCCCCGGCTCGGCGAGAAGATTAGGCGCATTCCTATCGTCGTCGCCGGGCTTCAGCGCAGGCTGCCCGACGGCGATATCGGGACCTGCGGTGCCTTCACGGTCCTCGGCGTGGGCTGCTGCAACGCATGCCACACCGACCCGCTGCACGGGATGAGGCTCGTCGAGCTGCCCTGCTGCGGCTGGGCCTGGCTGTGCTGCACCGTGGATGCGGCAAGCTCCCCCGAGCCAATTCTGATATTCCATGAACGGGAGCAGGAATCGTCCGAGGGGAAGATGCCCACGGGCAAGCCCCGCAATGGCGGCCGCAGGGAAGACTAGCGATGCGGAGCGTTTCCGATGCGGAAGGAGCTAACTCACTGCGGGCTGCGCCGGCCATGCACCCCCTTCCAAGGGGCGGTCCATAAGGTGTCCTTCCCGGCGCTCGCCAACCCCCGTGTTTCCAGCGCCGGTTTGTGTGGGGCGGGACGGTCAAATGGCTACACTCAATGAACCGACAAACGTGACCGGGACGGGACCTCAGGGTGACGTCTCATCAACTCAAGCAGCACGGGCCGGAGCAAAACATAATCGGGCATGCAAGCGACGAGGGCAGCCGTGGCGAGCGTGCGTAGGAAGCTCGATGTGTTGCCGCCCTCGGATGCCCAGCGGAGCCAATGGCGCAGTTCAGGGTCGGTGTTGGCAGAGTCCATGATGGACACTATACCCCACCAGTCAAGCTGGGGGTGTCGTGAGGGTCCCGCCGGAGGAGCAGACGCATGGTCTACAAGCCGAGAGGGCGCAAGTTCTACCTCGTCGAATTCAGGTTCCGGGGAAAGCGAATCCTCAAGCGCACCAAGGTGACGCACGTTGAGGATGCAAGGGCGATAGAGTCCGCCATCCGCACGGAACTGGAAAGGGGGAACTACGGCATCCTGAAGCCCAAGCCCTCTCTGACCCTTGCGCAGTTCCTGCGGGACGAGTTCCTACCCTACACCGAGGCACGCTTTCGGCAGGCGAAGCCCAACACGGCCATCTATTACCAGTACGGGGCAAAGATGCTCCTTGCCTCCCCGCTGGCGGCCCTCAAGATTGACGCCATCACCGGCAGGGAGGCGGGGCAGTTCATCGCCTGCAATGCCCACAGGAGGCCCAGCACGACCAACAAGGGGCTTGAGACCTTGCGCCGTGCGCTCAACTTGGCGTATGAGTGGGGCAGGCTGGGGCGGAAGCCCCGGATTGCCCTTGCGAAAGGCGCACGGCAAAGGACCCGTGTCCTGTCGCAGGAGGAGGCGCAGGATTACCTTGCGGCATGTGCGCAGCCCTGGCGGGATGTGGCCACGCTGATTCTGGGCACGGGCATGCGGCCGGGAGAGTGCTGCGCCCTGCGGTGGGAGCATGTGCTGCTGGGAGAAGAGGGCGGGCTGATACAAATCGCCGAGGGCAAGAGCAAGGCGGCACGCCGCATCCTGCCGATGGTGCCCGATGTGCTGACCGCCATGAGGGCGAGGCACAATGCGCAAGGGTGCCCTACGGAGGGCTGGGTCTTCCCCTCAAGGTCGATGAGCGGGCACCTGGGGCGCTTTTCCTACGGAAAGAAACACAGGAGGGCACTGGAGATGATAGCCAAGGCGCATGAGATGATGCCTTCCCTCCCCGCCGTCGTCCCCTTCGAGCCTTATTGCCTTCGGCACACCGCGCTCACCCGGCTTGCGCCCCATGCCGACGCCTACACGCTCGCCCAGATAGCGGGGCACGGCTCGATAGCCATGACGATGCGATATGTTCATCCTCAGGCTGAGGCTGTCGAAAAGGCGTTCAAGGGAATGGCGGGACTACCAACCACAGAACCAACCAAGGCGGGGGGCAAGCGGTAGGTCATTGACGCCATGGGGTCGGAGACCAATGGCGTCATCGTTGCAAACCATGTGCTCTCCCAACTGAGCTACAGGCCCACATGGAAACGCATTCCTATAGTGACGAGTATTTTCGGAGTCGTCAAGCGGGTCCTGACTTTCGCCCCGAGGCTCCCAACCAAACTCCCAACCCAAGTTCCCGCCGTTTTCCCCTGCCCGAAATCGGTGCGTGGTAATTTCCGGGGCCGTGCCTCCAGCACGCATCCGACTGGAATCCTGGAGCGACAGTCCAGGCAAAAAGAAAGTGTCGCCGGAGATGGCGGCCCCCGCCTGGTTGAGAATGGGGGAACGGCCGTGGACGGCGGCCGTCATGCGTTACAGCGTATTGCCCCGCTGGTTCGATGAACCCGTGTGGACGCCCATGGCCCGCCAGCGGACGCCTGCGTCCGGGAACATGACGAGGACATTCGGAATCCTTAAAGCCCCTCCCCGCATTGGCCCGCAGGCAACGCTACTTTGGCCTCGGCTTCAGGATGCGAGGGCTGGTAGCCGCCCACATCACGTCGCTGCGATAGCTTTGAGGAAGCAGCTTGAAGAACTCGACGAGCACGCCTGTCCGTCGGGAATGGGGGAGCGGGCGCAGGAACTGGAGCCAGAGGTCCACCATCGCCCCGTAGTCGCCCGCAGCCAGCGGCGATGCGCCTTCCTGGGACTTTGCCGTTTGCCTCGCCCCCTTGCCGCTGCCCTTGGCGAAGAGGTCCGCCGTCCTCTCCTGCCGGAGGAGGTCGCCGCCGGTGATGGCGTCCCCGTGGGCCCCGGCACGGGGGCTGACCTTCACCACCGCCATGCCCACGCCCTCGACCATCACAGCCTTCAGCACGCCGCCTTCGACGTCGGCAATCTTCAGCCCCTCCTGGTCGCCCAGCCTCACGTTCCCGTCCCATTTCCCGGTGTGCCATCTCCGTCTCCGGCACTTCGCACACAGCTCGGGGGGCCTCGGCCCCCGTGCGAGCCACACGTGACCGCAGAGGTCGCACCGCCAGGCCACCATCACCATGAAGCTCATCCGATACGTTGTAACGCTGCGCCCGGTGCCGGGTCAAGGCGAATCGAGGCGTTGCGCAGTGCGTTACAACGTAACGCCCGGTGGCCATCGCCCGTCCGGGCCGCCGCCCCCAGGCTCCTCCGTGCGCAGCGAGACATCGGCGGCGGGCTATCGAGGCCGTCCACGTCGGAGACGTAGCGGATGCGTGCGCCTGCGGCGCTCGATGGCGCTGGCGGCGGGAAAGCCTGGCCTGGGTGCCTCGGGTGGCTTGGGTGGTTCGCCTTCCCTATTGTTATTCTTCTCCCACACAGCCACCGTTCCCGAATCCACTCGCTTCCAGTCTCCTCGCCTGCGAAAGAGTAAGGAAAAGCCACCTAGCCCACCTGAGCCACCTGGGCATTCGGAATGAACGGGTTCCGGGAATCGCATAAGCCACCCCATAATCCACCTCATCCACCCCGCT
>Ga0208039_1000708_pt1 | contig 17782 bp, 16 predicted proteins | sample June2015DPH_20_1_2_FD_184722 | JGI IMG/M metagenome (GOLD analysis project Ga0208039, IMG submission 184722) | Peatland microbial communities from SPRUCE experiment site at the Marcell Experimental Forest, Minnesota, USA - June2015DPH_20_150... | ecosystem: Environmental > Terrestrial > Soil >... | reverse complement strand
TGCTTTACATACCGTTCAACCAATCTTTCGCCCGGATTTAGAAAAGCAGAGAAACCGTAGCTTGGCCTTATCATGTTAGCTATGTAAACTGAGGGAATTCTCCATCTATGAGCAAGTCGAAGCGCGTTTATGTCACCATCGGCGATAAGAATGTCCGGCGCAATATCACGAATATTTTCTCTAAGGTCATAGTAACGATGTATAGTTTCCATCGCATTAGAATTTTTTATCTCAAACCTATTTTTTTCCATGTTAAACAATGGAAGAGGAAATAAAACGTTGATTAGTGAGGCAGAAGTGATTATGCCGTAAGCGTTCTCATACCAGGATACTGGCGTGCATTTGTAAACATTTCTAAATTCCTTTTGGAGCATCTGGTAAGCTTTGCCGCCTGAGAAAAAGAACAGCTCATGACCATTTTTCTCAAGCCTCTTTCCTAATGGTATGATGCGGGAAACATGGCCTAAGCCAAGTTCTGAACAGCTTAATAGCAGTCTCATATGCTTACAGATAAGTTGGTGATTTATTTTAACTATCTCTTATTCTGCTGAAAAAAATATGCCAATAACTACCATGCAAGTTCTTGTGGTTACTGTGTTGTCTTGAAATCATCTGACTTATGCCACAATTTTTTGTCGTTAATTAACAACACTATTACTATGGACTAAACGTTTTTCGAAAACGGCGTGTTCTGGTTATATGAACAAAATGAAAATTTCTTTTTGGTTAATTGGCGACCTCCAAGGTCCTGGCAATTATTGCGGTTTAGGATGGAGAAAGGCGAGGTTCTGGTTGATTCGCGTGGTTGCATGAGTTTTCAGCGTTAGGTGAGGAGGGTAGTCCTCTTTTTAGCGATGTAAATTAGGTCTAAAAAGAGGGGAGGGGGAGGGTAGGGTCATTTTTGTTGGTGAATTTCTATATCAAAATGAGGTATCCCTTTGATCGGTCGGATTTCCAAAACAAACTTTTGTATGCTGGTTGCGGACGGAGGGAAAAAAAAGCAAGCAATTTAAAGCTTAGTTGATAAAGTATAGTTATGTTTGTTCCTCGAAAAATTCTGGAAGAAAAGCTCAGGCAAATACTTGCTGAGGACATAGGGCAAGGTGATGTAACAGCCCAAGCAATTATTCCTCCAAATTTAAACGTAAAGGCAATAGTTATAACTAAAGAGGAAGGCATAGCTGCTGGAATTGAAGAAACAATCATTCTTGCTGAATATTTAGGATTAAAAGTTAAAGCTAAAGTTGCTGATGGAGAAAAAATCAAAAATAAGCAAGTATTAATGGAAATCTCAGGAGATGCTCAAACCATTCTCTCGGCTGAGAGAACAATGTTAAATCTTCTTTCACGAATGAGCGGCATCGCAACCATCACGCGAACGTTAACAGAGAAATTAAGAAAAGCAAACGTGCCAACAGCAATTGCGGCAACACGCAAAACAGCGCCAGGACTGCTTTACTTTGACAAAAAAGCAGTCACCATAGGGAGCGGAGACCCACATAGGCTTCATTTGGATGATATGATTTTGATTAAAGACAATCATATTGCAATAGTTGGAAGCCCTGAAGAAGCAGTTAAAAAAGCAAAAGCAAACGCTTCTTTCACCAAAAAAATCGCGGTTGAAGTTACAAAAGCCTCAGATGTCTTGAAAGTTGCACAGGCAGAAGCAGACGTGATAATGCTTGATAACTTCTCAATCGAGCAGGTTAAAGACGCAGTTGATTTGCTGAAAAAGGCGGGCTTTTTAGGTAAAGTAATTTTGGAGGCAAGCGGTGGAATCACTGCTAAAAACATAATGGATTATGCAATGGCAAAAGTCGATATCATCAGTATGGGAGAAATAACTCATAGTGTTAAAGCACTAGATATCAGCTTAGAAATTACTGAAAAATAAAGAAAAAGTTGAAACCCTTTAACCTCCAATAGAGATAAGCCATGTTTCAACGATAGCTCCGACCACAAGCAAAATTGCGCAAATCCCAATTAAAATGCCTGTGTTTTTAAGTTCGCGCCATCGCCTTTGCAGCAGTCTACGGAACAGCCAGATGCTTTCAGTAATGCCGATTGAGTAAGATGTAAATTCTAACCAAAACACGGGTGTAAGAACCAGAAGTGCAAAACCTAAGAGCGGAGAGTATCCTTGTACGCTGGCAATAGCACCCATCGCCATGCCAGTATCAAAAAGTATTAAGAAGCCCAGCATTGGTCCAATGACGGGAACGAACATTAGCAAGCAGATATAGAAGTTGTTTAAGAAAATATATTCAGGTAATGTGCCATTAGCTTGGTTTGTGGTGAGTGTTTGATTTACGCCATTACTTATTTGCTTCGCGTCTTGAGCGCTAAGCGGCACCAAAGATCCAATGATAGTTAATAAGACCGCGATCACGAAAATTATTATCGTAGAATAGATTCTCTTGCGTTTTGATGACGCCTTCTTCCAAAAAGACAAATCAAGCTTCATGACATGAACCTTCTTTTTAGCGTATGGGCTTAATTTTTAAGGCACGAAATCCTCGTGCACAAGGGTTTAACGTTTCTGACAATTTAACCTTTGTTAAGGTTCCTTCAACGTCAACAGCATAACCACGTACGTCATGCTCAGCAGCTATGAGTGAACTAAGATACACGCGGTCTTCTTGTATTGTTGGCTGGCACAATAAAGGTAAACCCAACAAAACAGGCTCTTTTTCATCCACCGCTTTTTTGCAAGCATAAAGAATCGCTTCTGCACCAGCCGTTAACTCAGCAATCCGCACAGGAACACTCTCTTTACCAATAGCCAACGTGTCCACGTCATAGAGCCGTTTGATTTCGCCAGCAATTTTCCTAAGCCTGGGCAAAATCTTGAGAATGTTTTGCCTTCCCGTTCTTGACGCACGCAAGTTTAAAAGCTCAACCGGCGATAACTCCTCAATTGAGACACCGCCAAGCGACATATCCAAATGCACAACATCAGCCTTCATTTTATCAAGCAAACTTCTGCAAAGCTCAGCCTCATGCACTATCACTTCAAACCCGCTTTCAACTTCCCTAAAAATCGGTTCAGCCAACCGAAAAGATGGCTCCCTATACGGTGGATTAACCAGCACCGAAACAGAAGCAACAAGGTACAGTGGCTTAAACTGTGGGTCCAGTATTGCTGCTGCAGAATCCGCCGATATAACTCTCAAGTCTTACACCTAACAATAATAGTAGCTAAGCAGAAGAAATTAGCTTTCCTCTCCACATTTACCCTTCGATTTCAAGCCTAAAGCCAAAAGGTACATTTCAGAACTTTTAGCTCGGCTGGCCTGAGGCTTCACAATCTTAACTGTTTCAAAAAGATTCTTTACTGTTTGAATAAAATCGTTGAGCAAGTCACCTTCAAAAACTTTAACAAAAAAGTTCCCTGAGGGCCTCAGTATGCATTGGGCGATTTCTAATGATTTTGTGGCTAAGTCGATTTGTCTTGCATGGTCAACTTCCCATACCCCAGTAATGTTTGGTGCAGCATCAGAAATTACCACGTCCGCTTCGCGAGGTAAGAAAGAGCGTATTTCCTCTACTATTCCTGACTCAGTTAAGTCTGCAACTATAGTCCTAACATATTCCTGAGTGAAAGGGTCGATTGGTTTCAAGTCGACGCCTAGAACAAAACCGTTTTTCCCAGTCATTTTCCTTGCTGCCTGAATCCAGCCGCCTGGCGCAGCACCTAAATCGACTACTATGTCGTTTCTTTGTATGAAACCATATTTCTCGTTGGCTTGAACTAGCTTGTATGTGGCTCTGGAGCGATAGTTTTCTTCTTTAGCTTTTTTGTAGTAATATTCGCGTTTTCTATCTTGGATCCAAGCTTTCGGCAACGGAATCATCCTCTTGTGTGCTGGGTGCGCTCGGACCTTCAGGAATAGCGGTAGCCTCTTTTCCTAAACCTAAAACCCAATCAGTTAATTTTGGGCAGGTTTTAGGGGAAAGTGCGGTTGTTGGGTCACACCTTGCATTGTCTGGACAAAGCAAGCATGGGCAGTCAACGATGGTTTCTATTGATGCTGGAAGCCTTTTTGGGTAAAGCCGATAGGTCCATCTGCCTTCTTGTAGTTCTTTTTCTCGACGGATTAACCCTTTTTCTTCTAGTTTAATGGAGACGCGTGAGCCTTCTCGGCTGCTTGCGCCTAGTTCTCGCCATAAGTCTGATTGAAGCACACCTTGGTAACCCGTGTTTACCACATAATGGAGTGCTTTCTGTTCAAGGTCATTACGTTTAGGCATCTAACATCAATTCCAAATAATGCAATTAGAATATAAGCGTTGAATCCAGATAAAATATGTATCCCTTAAAAAATGTGGAATGCCATGAAAAACATGCTGAAAAAGCAGTGGAATGAGGAAACTTGCTGTTTAGGGATAGAATCTACAGCGGACGATTTCGGCGTTGGAATAGCCGCCTTCACTGGAGAAATACTCGCCAACAAATCCGACAGTTACATACCAGCAGAAGGCGGAATCCACCCCAGAGAAGCAGCAAGACATCATGCTGAAGTAGCTGACAAAGTGCTAAACGACGCCTTAATCGCGGCTGGCGTAAAACCACGTGACCTGTCGGTTATCGCGTTTTCTCAGGGTCCAGGTTTAGGACCATGTTTGCGCACGGGAGCCACTGTTGCCCGAGCTTTAGCTTCCTATCTTAACATTCCGCTTGTAGGTGTCAACCATTCAGTGGCGCACATTGAGATTGGAAAACTCAAAACTGGCGTTGTTGACCCTGTGACCCTTTACGCTTCAGGAGGCAACACTATGGTGACGGCTTTTGAGTCTGGGCGCTACAGAGTTTTCGGTGAAACATTGGATATTGCGCTTGGGAATTGTTTGGATGTTTTTGCTCGGGAAGCTGGTCTTAAGCATAAGAAGGGTTTGCCGCTTGGGGCTGCCGTGGAGCGGTTGGCTTTGGATGGGAAAAGGCTGGTTTCTTTGCCGTATGTTGTGAAGGGCATGGACTTATCCCTTAGCGGCTTGTTGACTGCGGCAACAGTCTTGGTGCACAGAGGTGATTGCCACTTGGAGGATTTGTGTTATAGTCTTCAGGAGAACGCTTTTTCAATGGTTACTGAAGTTACTGAGCGGGCGTTGGCGCATACTGAGAAGGAGGAGGTTTTGTTAACTGGCGGGGTAGCAGCTAATAAACGGTTGCAATCAATGCTTAGCGTTATTGCACAGGAGCATGATGCACGGTTCAATGTGGTTCCGCTTGAGTTTGCAACTGACAACGGCGCCATGATCGCTTGGACCGGCGTTTTAGCTTACAAGCACGGATTGGTTACGCCTTTGGATGAAAGTTACGTTAAGCTTCGTTGGCGAGTGGATAAAGTGGATGTGCCATGGATACAGTAATCGAGCAAACGCTGCTTAAGAAGGGCGCTGAAGCCAGCCTCTACCTTGCCGATTGGCATGGGCGAAAAGTGGTCGTCAAGATGCGAATCCCAAAAAAGTACCGTCCTGCAGCGTTGGATGAGCAGATTCGAAGTTACCGTACAGTGCACGAGCCGCAGTTGATGCATGAAGCGAAAGCGGCTGGGGTGCCCACTCCGCTGATATACATGGTTAATGTTCCAGAAGCTTCGATTACGATGGAGTTTGTGGAAGGACAGCAGATTAAGCAGTTGCTGAATAAAGTTTCGCAGGCTGAGCGGCGAGAATTGTGCGTTAAAATCGGCGAATTAATCGGTAAACTTCATAGGCGAGGCTTAATTCACGGCGACTTAACCACGTCAAACATGATTTTAAACCCAGAAGGCAAAATTTTCTTTGTTGACTTTGGTTTAGGCGAAAAAAATATCGAGTTAGAAGCAGAGGGTGTGGATTTGCATTTGATGAAGCGGGCGCTGCAGAGTACGCATTACCAGTTCTGGGAAGAATGCTTCAAAAACGTGTTGTATGGTTACTCGTTGGTTTTAGGTGTCGAGGCAGTGGAAAAGGTTTATGAGAAAATCAGGGAGATAGAGAGGCGTGGCCGCTATGTCGAGGAAAGAAAACAATAATCAAAGCTTTAGTCTAAAGGGCAAGGTTGCCTTTTTTGCCACGGGCAACGTTAACAAGTTCAACGAAGCACGAAGCATTCTTAGCCCTTACGGCATTGCGGTCGGCATGCTCCGCGTAAAAGGCGACGAGATACAAAGCGACAGCCTAAAAGAAATAGCTCAAGCAAGCGTCATAAACGCGTATAAGCGAAGCCGCTTGCCCATTTTTGTTGAAGATGCAGGTTTATTTATCGATGCGTTAAGCGGTTTTCCTGGTCCCTATGCGGCTTACGCGTACAAGACGATTCATAACAGCGGCATACTACGGTTGATGGAAAACGTGAAGAATAGGCGAGCGAAATTCCAGTCAGTCATAGCTTACTGCGACGAAACACTTTGCCAACCAGAATGCTTCGACGGCGAATCCAATGGCGAAATAACCTTAACAGAACGCAGGCAGAAGGGAAAATCAGCTTTTGGCTTTGACCCGATTTTTCAGCCGGTTGGAAGCAGTAAATCGTTTGCGGAAATGACTATTGAGGAGAAGAATGGTTTTTCTCATAGGGCAATGGCAATTCGGAAATTTGCTGAATGGTACAAACAAAGTTTATTCGCAAAAAAGTGATTTATAGACCTTAATCCTAATTTTAACCTTATGAAAGAGTTGACTTTCTACATTACTGATGCTGAAAAAATAAACAAAAAATACGGTGGAAAACACATCGCGATAGTTGATGATAAAGTAGTAGCAAGTGGAAGCGACCCAAAGGAAGTCTGGGAGAAAGCCAAAAAGAAGTATCCAAACAAACAGCCGGTTTTGGTTTTCGTGCCAAAAGAAGACACATTGGTGCTAATATGACTGCAAAGTTGTCATAGACAAAATATGATAAATTTGTTGCGTGAGGGTTCTTTTATTTAGCCTTCCCCGCGAGCAATATGCTTTTTTCTTCGGTGATCTTGGATTATTTTGCTTTCTTCATTAGTGTCAATTATGGGTGTGAAATTCGATGATCATTTTATTTAAGGCTATAATCAATTTAGGAATTTTCAATTTTTTGCTGATAAAGGGGATTACTTTTAAATACAATAAGCCGTAGACACGTACTATCCCGGAGTAGTCCGTTTCTGTAGCAACGGAGTTTGCGTTTTCCATTTTTAGTTCACCAAAAGAAAGTAGGCTCTTCAGCCATATGTGACCTTCGCCTTTTGCCACATTCTTCAACACATAATGAGGAACTAATATTGTACTTTTTTGAATGATTATGATATATGGATCTTTTCAAATGATAAATTGATACTTAGATCCTTTCAATTGATAATTAGATCTTACTGAGTAAATCCTTAATGCACTCTGGAAACTTTAGCATGATAAGAGATTTGATATTGAAATTTAATCCCATTCTAAGATACCTTATCATCAATGTTAAGCTCTTTTCATTTCTCTAATCATAGCTTCTTACAATAAATCTTTTACTGAATACATCCTAAGACCTTTTAATGTACTTTGTATAAAAGAAAGAAATGATTATGGAGAATTTGTCCACACTGGAGTTACATTCCAATTGGAAACAGTACCTTCGCGATAAATAATTACGTCAATTGTCGCAGTCTGCCCACTGTACAAACTTCCAAGTTGTAACGAACTACCAGAAAAGTTTGAAGAAAAATAACTATCAATTTGAGCGTCAGTTCCATATGCTCCCATGAAAGGAACAGTCATATTTACCAATAGTGTACTATTGGCATCATAGCCAACGACATGTAATCCTGCGTTATATGCTGTACCTCGTCCCGTATTATTTACTGAACCAGTTATTTCAAGGTGATTATATATCACTGAACGTGGCAAGTCAGCGCTGATAACAGACGGGTATTCAGTTATCCCTAACGTAGTTTCAATATTTGCAGATGTTAGATTTGTTATTTGACCTTCAAGGTTCGCTATTTGAGCATTCAACAAATCTATTTTTGAATTTCTGTCGTTTACTACGCCGTTATAATAAAATATTGTTCCTGCCATTGCACTTACAAAGAGAACGGCTACTATCAAAATTGATATGACTATTATTTTTTTATTCATTCTATCTCTGATATATCTTTTCTACGCTATGCAGATTTAAGACTTAGCATCCATGAAAACTTAGGAATAAAAGATGGAATGATGTCCTCTTTGCCGTGATAGCTCAAAATGTCATTATGTGGGTTTAAGAAGGGTTCTGTTTTGATTCTTTGCTTAGCAGTTTTATTATGAAACAAGCATTTACTATCAAAAAGAGAAGAAAGACATAGAACAGGTAGTTAGGCATTAACCAAGCGAGTGCAGGAGCAGGTGTCAGTGATGTTGCATACGCTATCTCAATTGAGGATATATGAACTACAAAAGTTACAGGATATTCTTCCCTACTGAGAGTAGTGAGCACTGATTGACTGGAAAGGAAAAGAAGCAAACCCATTATGATATTGGCAATGATAATGATAGCTGTAAATCTTTTTTTCATGTTTAGGCTATTTCTAAGCTATACAGATTTAAGATTTATCAAAAGTCAAAAAACGTTAGGTAGTATAGCTGGATGGATTAGAATTTGATAAAAAAACCCAACCCAACTGGTTGTCGAGTATAATGTCTTTATTGTTTCGTCCTGACTAATCTGAGTACAACAAAGGATAAAGCAGAACAAATCAGAAACCAGAAAACAACGTCTGACACAAAGAATGCAGATGAGAACCAATGAGGAGGATTGGGACCCCATACATGACCCGTTTGAGAGTAGCCCCACCACCCAAGAGGGAGACCGCCCCATGTTTTTGTTGTTCCTGACCAAAGATTTGCGGGGAACAGAGTTTGCACGTAAAGCCCTGAAACTAATGTAATTGCGACTCCCACTGCAACAGCCACAAGAATAATCAGAATAGTTCTCGTTTTCATTATGAATACGTAAAGTGTCAGCGAGATATTTCAAAATTATGTCTTTGCATTATATTTTAGTTTTTAGTTTAATAAAAACCCAAAACCCCAAAATCTATATTCTGAATTCATAAAGCCCAAATTCAAATGCGGAGTATATCTTGGCAAGAGACCTCAGGGAGACACCGTATCAAATGAAGTCTTCAACTAAAAAAATCTTAGTTATCGGTATTATTGTGCTTTTTATAGTTTCAATAGTAGCGGGCGTCCTCGGTGGACACCTATAATTTCTTGTAATTCTTAGACTTTTTCTGAGTGCACGCTTATATTATGTTATACCAGTAACCTGTATTGGCAAAGGGTAATTTTTTCTAATTTTTATTGGTTGGTTGGATTAAATTTAATCCCCACCCCAAAACTAACGCCTACCACCCTAGTAACCTTCTCTCAACAAAAAACTCACAAAAAACAAAAATAGAAAACACACACGCAAAAACACCGCATAAGCACTTAAGAAATCAAACAGCGCTTATCTATGCAATTCTGATGGTATTCTGAATAATTACCGTTGATTCATAACCCTTTTCTATGTCCTCCATGAAAATCCACTTACACGCTTAAGGCGGTTACCTATTCGTGAAAATACGTCAGAAGACAATGCTCATACTTTTCTTAACAACGATTATGTTAATGTCGGTTGTTTACACGGTTTCTCAAAAAATAATGATAGATAGCATCACAGTATCTGAGAGCAAAGAGACTGAATCGAACGCTCAAAGATTCACCACAAACCTTAACATAGAGCTACAAAACCTCAATAAAACTGACAGTGACTGGGCTCCGTGGGACGATACATACCAATTCATTGAAAACAACAATACAGCCTACATAAATTCAAATCTGCCAGACCAGACCTTCATTAATCTGGGACTAAACTTGATGCTATTTATCAATCAATCTCGACAATTGGTGTTTGGCAAGGCATTCGACCTTGAAAATCAAACGGCGATTAACCTCCCGGATTCCGAGATAAGTCAGATTTTGAACAATAATTTCCTTTATACAAACGATACTGAACAAAGCGAAGGGGGGCTTATTCTTTTCGGAGGAGCTCCGATGCTTGTAATTTCACAGCCTATTCTAACAAGTGAAGGCGAGGGGCCAGTTCGCGGAGCGCTCATCATGGGGTGTTTTCTTGACAAATCAGAGTCTGACGCTATTGCAAAAGCTGTAGGGTTACCTGTTACAATATTCACCATAGGCACTTCTCAGATGCCTGCAGATTTTCAACTAGCAAGCAAGAGTCTATCACCCAAAGAACCCGTCTTTGCTCAAGTCACAAACGAAACTAATATAGCAGGCTACGTTTTGCTCTCGGATGTAAGCGGCGCTCCGATTTTGATAACAAGAGTCGATAGTTACAGAACTGCCTACTTACAGGCTGAAACTAGCCTCAATTACCTTCTTGGCGCATTTGCTGCTCTAGGCATTGTCATTTTTGCGGTAACTTCCTTTTTGTTGGATAAAGTTGTGCTTTCAAGGGTGAGCCGGCTTACTAATGATGTAGTCAAAATAAAACCAAATAGTGATCAGCAAAATTATGTTTTGGTTAAAGGAAACGATGAGTTGTCGAACTTGGGCTGCAGCATTAATGGCATGCTTACTGCAATACAGGAGTCTCATGAAGAGCTTAAGAAACATGCAGAAAGCCTCGAAATGAAAGTCACAGAACGAACAGTAGACTTGAAAGTGAGCCAAGAGAAACTCAAAAGCATATTCCGTGCCTCTCCAGATACCATTATAGCAACCGATCTCCAAGGAAACATAATTGAATACAACCGGCAAATGAATAAATTTACTGGTTACACCCGGGATGACCTGATTGGAAAATCAGCTCTCTCCTTTATGTCTAACGCCGATTCTAAAAGAGTTCCGAAGCTATTGGAGGGCGTCGTAGAAAATGGATCAACTACCAGTTTAGAGTGTTGCCTCACAAAGAAAGATGGGTCCACATATCCGGTTGAGCTGACTATAAGCTCCTTGCGGGATGCTCAGGAAATGCCATACGGTTTTGTTGTGATAATCCGAGATTTAACTGAAAAGAAAGAATTAGAGAAGAAGCTGTTTAATGCGGAAAGACTAGCTGCCATCGGAGAGTTGGCAGGAATGGTTGGTCATGACCTGCGCAATCCTTTGGCAGCTATCAAAAATGCTGTCTACTTCTTGAAAAAGAAAGGTGCTTCAATCAAAGAAGAGCAAGCTAAAACAATGCTTGAGACAATTGAGAGTGGAGTTGCCCATTCAGACAAAATCATAAACGACCTCTTAGACTATGCCAGAAATATTCATTTGGAATTAGAAGTGGACTCGGTTCGGAATGTTCTGATAGACGCCCTGACAGTGGTGAGAATTCCAGAAAATGTGCAGGTCTTAAACGCCGTTCCAGAAGAGCCCACCATTAGAGTTGATAAAAACAAGATAGAACGCGTTTTCATCAACCTTGTCAAGAACGCAATAGATGCCATGCCAAACGGAGGCACAATTACAATAAGCTGCAAGCAAGCAAACGACAAATTTGAAATTACTTTCGCAGACACGGGCACAGGTATTCCAGAAGAAATTATACCGAAAATTTTCTCCCCGTTATTCACTACTAAGGCGCAGGGGATGGGGTTCGGGTTAGCCATCTGCAAACGCATGGTCGAGGCACATGGAGGAACAATAACGGTTGAAACTGAGAAAGGCAAAGGCACAGCATTCAAGGTTACTTTGCCGATTGCGAAACAGCCAACTGAAGATAAAAAAGATTGGATAACCGTACCTGAATACTTGGTCTCTACGACCAAAGCATAAGGAACACACTGAAAGCAATTCCGAGTTGCCCTGTCCATATTATGCGTTGAAGTAGGATGATGTAATTTCGATTCTTGGTAGCCAGTCTTTCTTTTCGTTTCTCAGTTATTTGGCAAACAAAAGTAATTCTTGAAACGTTCTTTTTTTCTTTAAGAATGTATGTCTTAATGAAATGTACGTCTTAACTTAATTAACACATACATTATCTTACCTACCTGCCAATACCATAGAAGAAAAATGAATACGGTTTTTTTTTATAGCCAACCAGATTAGGTTCTATTTAATACCCTAAACTTCATGAAAAGGTAGTGTGTGTGGGATTAAATTTTAGTCCAACCAACCACGACGACTACGACTACCTTTAACCATTTTACATTTTTAAAAAATAATGATTGGTAGGTAAATAAAATAATAATAAAAATAGTTAAGTAACGGTATAGGGGGTAAAAAACAATAGAAAACTTACCCCTCGCAAGAAGTGTCAGATACTCCGCCAATTAATATTGGAACAGCCATGCGCGCTACCTTTCGAAAAAGATCTCAAATAATCCCTACGATTTCCTACAAAGAACACCATCAACATTACTTAATGGCTAGACGTACTATCGTCTGACTCTCTCGCGATTAAATTGGTCTCTATTTTTTCTCTTGCTTTATTTTTTCCCTTAACTGATTGATAGACGTAACACGTTGCTCTTTAAGGACCGCCTCAACTGTTTTATCGGAACGATAACCAAAATGTTCCTGAATATCAGGAGCAACATTTCCTATATGTGCATCTTCACGAATTTGTCTAGGATCCCCTGTCTTACCTATTTGTCCTGGCATTTTCAAAACTCCTTAAAGTAACTATAAACCAACAATTGTTAAATAACCTTTTCTCTCATTTGTTCTCGGGCGCGCCACCAGATTCTATCCCTGAGGCTACAGTGTTAGCGGCAAGTACTGTTCCATCAGGTTTAGTTAAAAGTGGCGCTTTAGTGCTTATTGTTTACGGCGGGTTTTCTCGTTTTCAATGCAGTTCCATAGTAATGGTAAAACTTCTTTTTGTGAGAAAAGACTGTATCGTGCTTTGCTTGGAGTTACTCCTACTTTGATTGAGTATGCTTCTTTGGGAAGTGCTGCAAAGAGGTCTTCGTCGGTTTTGTCGTCTCCAATTGCAAGAATGAAAGTGTATTGTTGTTTTGAAAGCCAATTCTGTGCTGCTCGTCCTTTATTAACTATAGAGCTTTTGATTTCGATTACTTTGTTTCCATCCATTACTTCAAGGTTAAGGTTTGAAATTGAAGATAGAATATTATCTTTGAGTTCTTTAGCGCGTAAAGAGCCAAGGGTAGGTTCGGTTGCACGGTAATGCCAAGCTAAAGAGAAATCTTTCTCTTCCACGAAACTGCCAGGTGTTCGGTCAGCGTACATCTCAAGAATTGGAAGAATTTCTTTTTTCCATGCGTCCGAAAGTTGTTCAAGAGCTTTCCAGTCTCCTGAACGTTCTTTAATCCATGCACCATGCTCTGCGACTAATCCAACTTTTAGGGATCTGAACCACTCGTCAAACGTTTTTTTGTCCCTGCCGCTGATAAGTACAACTTCATTAGAAGATGACCTACTAAGCTTCCTTAGCATTTTGGTAACAGCGTCTGTAGGTACTGCTTTTTGTGGTTTAGTAGCGAAAGGCACTAATGTACCGTCATAATCAAGTAGAATTAGCCTTCTTTTGCTATTACTGTAGCTTTCGACAAGTTCCGTTCGATTAGCTGAAGTCATGATTTGTTGATAACTTTCTTGTTGTTTGACATAAGCGTCATTCAAGCGGTTGAGAAAATCGTCTGCCCACCGTTTAACATTATAACGTGACAATCGTTTTTGCATAATACGATTTCGTTTTATTTGTTCGTCTATAGGCATAGCAAGCGCTGTCTCCAACGCTTCAATTATGTCTTCTTGATCGTTGGGGTTAACGATAATTGCCTCTCCAAGCTCTTGCGCCGCACCTGTCATTTCCGAAAGAATTAGTGCTCCTAAACCATTGACTTTAGTTGCTATGAACTCCTTGGCCATAAGGTTCATGCCATCACGTAATGGTGTCACTAAACCAACATCGGCAATTCCATATAAGGCTACTAATGTTTTAAAAGGAAGAAATCTTGAGAAATAACTAACTGGCGCCCAATCTGTAGTGCCATATTTTCCATTTATTCGACCTACTAATTCATCAATTTGTTTCTTCAATGTTTGGTATTGACTTACATTAATCCGTGAAGGAACTGCGACCAATATGAAGGAGACTTTTCCGCGGTATTCTGGTTTTCTTTCAAGCAGGGCGTCGAAGGCTTCGAGTCGAATTGGGATTCCTTTAGTATAGTCGAGGCGGTCAAAAGAAAGAATTATTTTTCGCTTTCCAATCTTTCGTAAAGTGTGTACCATCTCTTTTTGAACAAGTGGGTTGTTGCCTGCATCTGCAAATCGTTGATAATCTATGCCCATTGGAAAGATGTCAACTTTTGTTTGCCTTGAGCCTATTTGTATTTCTCCAAGGTAATTTTCGTTTCCCAAAATACGACGGACACATGAAAGAAAGTGAAAAACATAATCGTAAGTGTGGAAACCAATTAAATTTGCGCCAAGTAAGCCTTCAAGTATTTCTTCTCGCCAAGGAAGAAGCCTAAAAATTTCATGCGATGGAAAAGGGATATGATGGAAATATCCTATCTTAGCATCAGGTAAATGTTCCCGTATCATTTGTGGAAGCAGCATCAGTTGATAATCATGAATCCAAATAGTATCATTAGGCTTAGAGGTTTTAATTACTTCGTCACAGAATTTTTGGTTGACTTTTTGGTAAGTCTCCCAATGTTTGCGGTCGTATGATGCATAGAGGTTAAAATAATGAAATAATGGCCATATAGTATTATTGGAGAAGCCTTCATAATAGCATTTAATTTCATACGGCGTAAGAAAAACTGGATGATACTTTTCATTGCTTAATACATCATCAATTTGTTTTCTCTCATCCACCTGCTTTTGCTGAAGGTAGATTCCAGGCCAACCAATCCAAAGGCTGTTACCTGATTTATGAATAGAATTAACACCAGTTGCCAATCCTCCTGTGCTAGGTTGAATTTGAAGTGTAGCATGCTTTTTAGATATTTGAATCGGTAACCTATTTGAAACAATTAAAATTCTATCCATAAAAAAGCTCAACTCGGAATGATCATAATAGTAAATCCTCTTGAATAAGTTTTATGGCTAAATTCATTAGAATGCTTTGTGGTTTTGGGGATTAAAATTTAATCTTTTTCTCTTTATTGTTTTCCCGTATACGTTTACTTTCTCCCACGCACACCGCCGTGAATAATGTCTGTCTGTCAGTCTGACAAACAGTCAGTCCGTCAACCACCCACGCACTGAGGAGGCTTTTGTTGCTTAATTGATGTTTGTGGGATCCTGATAATGCTGACAAGGAGATTTGTTCTATTAAGAAAGAACTAACGTAAGGTTAAGGTCCAAAAGCTTAACAAACATTATTATTCGCGAAGAGTGATATTAATTTTGTTGCGTTTTGTTAAGGCGCAGAAAGTCTGAGGTTATTTTATGTCGCATGTAGAGTGTCTTCGAAAAATTCAACTTGATGATTATGTTGGGATCGTGGGCGTAGAGGAAGTCAATTCGGTCCGAGCTTTGGCCGAGAAATTGAAGGGTAAATCTGTCACTCACGTTAATTCTACATCATTTGGAGGAGGAGTTGCTGAGATGCTTCAGAACCTTGTGCCACTAATGAAAGATGTAGGTTTGGATGCTCGCTGGGAAGTAATCAAGGGGTCTCTCGATTTTTTTAATGTGACTAAGAAAATACACAATGCCCTTCAGGGAATGAGCTTAGATCTTTCAGAAGAAGACGTGAGAACATATTTGGAGTATAATAGGCTGAATAGTGAAACGACAATCTTAAGGTCGGATTTTGTGGTTGTTCACGATAATCAACCAGCCGCTATGATTCAATTTCTCCCGGCAAAGAATGATCAATGGATATGGCGCTGTCATATTGACCTTTCTACTCCCAATACTGCCGTTTGGAATTTTCTGGAGCATTACATTAGTCGCTATGATGCGGCCATTTTTACTTCTGAAAAATATGTTATTCCTGGCATCGAGGGTCCGAAAGTATTCATAAGGCCACCGTCAATTGACCCGTTAAGTGACAAAAACAAGGAAATCTCAGCATCCGCAATTTCTGATGTTTTGACAAAACATGGCGTTAATCCCGAAAAACCCATAATTGCTCAGGTTGGGCGATTCGACCCCTGGAAAGACCTTTTAGGAGTTATCGACGTTTACAGACTCGTGAAGAAAGAGATTCCACAGGTTCAACTGCTTTTGATTGCAGGTATGGCGAATGATGATCCTGAAGGTTGGACATATTTTGAGAAAACGGCTAGGCATGCAGGAGATGATGATGATATTCATCTTTTGACGGATTTAAAAGGTGTTAGAGATCTTGAGGTGAACGCTTTTCAAAGAGCTTCGCAAGTGATGCTTCAGATGTCTACTCGGGAAGGATTTGGATTAAGCGTGACCGAGGCTCTTTGGAAGGGTATTCCTGTGGTCGGTAGGAACGTGGGAGGAATTCCTCTTCAAATAATTAACGGAACGAATGGTTTTCTTGTGAATAGCGTTACTGAGGCCGCCGAAAAAACTCTCTACCTTCTAAACCACAAAGAAGAAGCAAGACAAATGGGAAACAACGGCAAGGAACACGTGAAGAACAACTTTCTAATTGTAAATGATTTGAAGGGTTATTTGACAATGTTCGCCGAGCTACTCCAACTATAATCTCTGAAACATTATGGTCTTAACTGTTTTCAAAACGTTAACGACATACAATTCGGGACTCGTTGCCTTAGAGAGCTTCGAACACTCGCGTTTGAAGATAGGGAAATTTGATGTTTAAAGACCCACTCTAATGAGTTGGATAATTAGAGCCGTCCCACCGGGCCCGTTCCATTTCTTCCTCAACGAAAAAAGAGGATTCGCTTAATATTTTAGTCACATCCCACCGAACCCACTGAGATAAGACTTGACAAACCTAAGAAAGATAATTTATTTACCTGTAAACTTATGTCCAATTGTTAGCCTTCAAACAAATCTTCATAAATTGGGTTTATTTTACTAAAATAAGCTCATGACCACAGATGTTTGAGTGAGAACACTGGTTCCGTAAACAATCGATTGAAGCAAGTACAGCCGTCCCCGTTTTAGGAACCTATAAATACAGTTCGAAACTATTTGGGAGCTTAACTCGGGGGAACATCTTGAAGATCGGCTTCTTTGTTTATGAATATCCACCGGCGATTGGTTGGTTGGTTGGATTAAAATTTAATCCACACACACAAAAAACAAAATGTCCAAAATGTTCTTTGATATAGGAAACTCGTCGAATAGCATCTTTGCGCTAACACATTTGAAAACACGCACCATCTCCAGGACACAGACCTTTGGCGGAGCGGAAACAAACAAATGCGCGTGGTCGCCATCGTGAATTCTAGCAGTCAGCAGTAGATAGCCATGCCTTTCAGGGTTCTGTGAAGTCCTCTGTTGACGTTTTTCTCTGTAACTCAAACCAAATGAACCTCAAAAGAAAAATACTACTTGGTTAATCTCAGTTCTACAGAAAATAAATGCTGTTAGAGGTAACAAAACATGACAAAATGGGAGTATGTTTCAATTGCTCTGGTAAAAGGAATACTAGATGCTGGTGTCAAAACACAAGAAGATTTGTTGAATAAATATGGTTTAGATGGGTGGGAATTGGTTTCTATTGTTGCGCTTCAAATTAATCAAAGTTTTGAAGTAGTTGCTTATCTAAAACGAGAATTAAGAAACCAGAGTGTACTTAACGAGCAACAACCGAAAGGTAACAGCTAAAAGAAATTAGTCAATCAACCGAAGAGGTAACCGACCCTTTTTTTTCTCTTTATATTCTATGTAAATCCAGCCTATCACCCTCCGTTCGCGACAGGCCTTGCCGGTT
>Ga0208039_1000704_pt1 | contig 17925 bp, 21 predicted proteins | sample June2015DPH_20_1_2_FD_184722 | JGI IMG/M metagenome (GOLD analysis project Ga0208039, IMG submission 184722) | Peatland microbial communities from SPRUCE experiment site at the Marcell Experimental Forest, Minnesota, USA - June2015DPH_20_150... | ecosystem: Environmental > Terrestrial > Soil >... | reverse complement strand
CGTGTTTCTTGTTCGGAAGTACAAGAATCGTCTCCCACCCTCGATCTGCTCTATCCGCTAAGCGCCTGAATGCTCTGTGACTGGTGACTCCGAGAACTAGAAATATGCGGCCTCTCTCCGTGTCGAAGATGTGTTCCAAGGTCGTTGTTGAGCGAGGGCCTGTAGGGTGACCAAGTTCCTCGTAGGTTTTCCTATGTCTGAGACTCTCAACGAGCGCAGTTGGAATTTGTAGCAGTGCATAGTTTACAACTAAACGTGGCCCGGTGCCGTCTTCTGTGATGAGCAAGTCCTTGCTGACTAGGTCCATAGCCACAATCTGGGCTTCTTCCAATGATAGTGATACTACAGGGGAAATGATTGAGGCAATCGAATCCCGAGGAAGCCCATCTGGGTCGTAGGCAAGTGAAATCAGAGCTTCTGTCTCAGGTCTTGAAAGGGATTGTCGAGACACGGCATCGTCGATGATTTTGCGAATCTCGGTGTCGGAAAAGGCTGCCCTCAAGCAAGAAACCTGTCTACTGATCGTCTAACTTGTACAATTGAATTGCGTATCTTTCATGGTCACGGCGGAATGAAGACGTTTTCTGAGATCTTCCTTCGCCCATGCGATCTTCTCCGCTCTTGGCTGTGCTGGAGCGTGGTTTCTAGCCATCATTTGGGCCGAGAAGAAAGCGAGAGGAATTAGAGAGTCGTTCGTCGGTACTACTGGTGTTGTGTCGTGATTTGAACCGTCGTTTTGGATTGATTTGTGTGTGTGCGCACCAAGCTACCCGACGACGACAAACGCCTATCTCTATGCCAGTCAAGGTTCAAATTTGGATGCCCGTACCAAGCGAATAGACACAGTAAGAGAACGACAGCAACGGAGCGCAATCGAAAAGGTTACGCATCTGCCAAGAAAGACGGCAGACTATTGGCCTATTCTTAGAGCCTCTTTGGTCCATATCTGCGAGATTGCGCTCTCGCTCTCGTCGTTTAAGAATCCGTATACTTTGAGGACCCTTATCGTTTGGAGGACCTCGCTATCGTAGTTTCGATGCTTCTCCACATGCCTAGTCAGTTGTTGCAGTATTCCCTTGAACTCCTTCACATAGTCGATTCCCTGTTCATGAGCTAACTCCTTGACCCGATCGCGCAATCTTCCGATCTTCGAAAAAACCAGAATCGTCTTGAAGTCACTGGATTTGAGCACATCTTCTGCCTTGGATTTAGCGAGTTTGTCAATGAAAGGGCGCTTGTTACGAAAATAGTTGGGGGCCAGCCACTCTGTGTGCCACCCTTTGACTTGAACTAGGAACTTCCTGCCATCCGGATGCTCTGCGAGAATGTCGATATCTCCATATCCGCTACTCTTTCTCGTTTTCCCCTTGGGCTTTCTGTATTCTACGTCTGTTCTTACAAAAAAGCCCTCGGCTTCGAGAGACTGTCGCACTATCTCCTCGTTGACTTCAGTCAAACCTGTCGCCCATTAACATGTGGAGAATACAATGCTCTTTATTCTCTTCGCTCTGGGTAGAGTGACCTTGTCGTCATCTATGCCGAACTATGTGTGCGCACCAGCCTACCTGTGTGTGGGGTCTCATGGTGCGCACACACACAAGCAACCACACCCACCGAGGGTTCAGCGAGTATGACCGTGTTCCCCCCTAAATCACCGTGATCACAATTGAATTCTCTTTCTGCTCTCTCGTATCTCCGGTGTACTGCGGTTGCTCCACCCAGAACAGGAGTCCGTGCGGACGCCAACCAAACAGATCGAACCAGGGAGGGTCGTTATAGCCCTGAAGAAGCAAGTCGAGGTTGTATTTCGATCCCCTTGCCGCGTCATCAGGTATCTTCACTTGGAATGTGTGTCGCTGAAGCAGACCGCTTCTAATCTCCTTGAATTCCCATGGAGGGCCAGTGACTAGCTGGACTGGATTGGACAGAACTTCAAGTCTCCAGTCGTAGATTAGAACGTTTGCAGTAAAGTTGATGTCGAGAGTGAGGATCTGTCCCGGATTCACGCGGACATCCGAAACCCTGTAGTCAATGTTCCAGGCTTTGGACCTCAACGTGTATGTTGTGACCTCTGCAGATCTTGCCGGCGGCAAGGTGAAGGGCAAGCAAATAAGAATAAGCAAGAGCGTTCCGAACGCAAGTCTCTTCATGGTTATGCGCCCGCTCCTCGCTCCACTAATGTTGATTTGATGTTGTATTTCACACTGCTGGCGTCCTGCACCTGTTCAGGAACGGCAGCGTGGCTCTTGTAGTCCAAGAGGATATTCTGAGATTGCTGTCTCGTGAGGATGCTACCAGAGGGCGCATGTTCACAGCGGCATTCTCTCTCTTACACTGGATTGGGCATTTCTTTTATGTGCAACGTTTCATCGTGGGGCGTCGCAAATTGAACCGTCGTCGTTCAGGTAATTTGTGTGTGTGTGCGCACCAGCCTACCGACGACGATTCAAATCGCGACTCCGTGATGAGCACTGTGACGGAGCGCCTTTCGCTCATGGCTTGGGGCCGGTGCCTCCTCAAAGCTCGTGACTGGACATACGAGGCTCCCCTCAGGTGCCTTGTAGAAACGCTTATTTGGTTATGAATATTTATTCGTTACCATGGCCAGGCCGAAGATATGTCGGACGGTCTGCTGCGAGCCATCAGTCAACTACTTCAAACCGAGAGGGATACCGCTCACCGAACTCGATAGGGTCAACTTGGCAGTAGACGAACTCGAAGCACTGCGATTGAAGGATTTCGAGGGGATGGAGCAGGAGAAAGCTGCTACGACGATGAATGTGTCCCAGCCGACATTTCATCGGATCCTGCAATCCGCACATAGCAAGGTAGCAGACGCCCTGGTCAACGGCAAAGCAATCAGAATCGAAGGCGGGGAGTACGTGGTTAAGGAAGGAAGACACACTGGAAAACGTGGAAGGACAGGAGGACGCTAAGCAGATGGCCAGAACCAAGATAGCGATACCATGCACGGGTGAGGCGAGTCTCCAGGCGCGAGTGTCGTCTCACTTTGGCCGATGTGACTGCTACGCGGTAGTGACACTGGAGGACGGAGAGGTCAAAGCCATAGAACAGGTATCGAGCGGAGCACACTCGGACTGCGCCAGTCCTGTGAGAGCGCTGGCAGAGAAAGGAGTCAGTCTGATGCTTGTGGAAGCGATGGGGATGCGTCCGTACTTGGCTTTCAAGGAACTTGGGATCGAGGTTAGGTGTGGAATCACAGGGACTGTGGCTGAGGCTGTCGAGTCATGCTTGAAGGGAGAAACCTTCGCAATGGCACAGGATGGCTTGTGTGGACAACACACCGGCGCGAATGGATCATGTCATCAGGAATGAAATCTCGTGCACAGCGAACTGTCGTCGTCTATGCATCCAGAGTCTCTGGCATGAAGTTGATGCCAGTGTTAGTGTCTCATCTGGCGGCCATCCCGTAGAGCCGGCCTCCGATGTTCTCAAGAGCTTCTGGCATGCCCGGTAGGTCAGGACGGTCCACCTCAATACAATACTTGTCAAACCAGAAGACTTTCAGCCATTCCGTTCTATGGGACAAGCGAAGAGCTTTCCTAATTCTCTGCAAGTTGCCCTCCGGTTTCCCCGTGTCCATGAATAGGTTGTAGCCTGTGCACCGCATCTGAACCACCAAGGAGTGCTCTCCTGCCAGTCGTGAGAGCTCCTCATCGAACTCTCTCGAAAGTATTCGAGGTTCGTCTTTGGGAATGAAACGCAGTCGGTAGGGTGCGGTTTCACATCCGAAGTACAACGGTCGATAATCACCTTGCTTGATCCCCGCCTTTTCCAGTTCGTCTTGGATTTCAAGCCAAGGTCTCCCCTGCGTCCTCAGCTCCCTAACCATTTCACACGTCTGTTTGATGGCTGATGACATCCTTTTTGCAGAACTCCAGGTCGATCTTACGCGGTCTAGTATTATTGAATAGGTATTCAAATTAACTCTTTCGACCGCGCCTGAGTCGACACGAGGGTGCCAATGGAGTCTGTACGCTCGACCCTGCCAGTCGCCGGCAACAAGAGACGTGAACCCGCCCAGATGTGAAGCAAGCCTATTGGAAGCGTGACGTATTCGTAGTATCGTTGATTTCTCGCTTCTGAGCGTAGAGGCCATGATTAGAAAAGCGGATGGTTGTGGCATGCTGGATACCACCGGTAGTCTTTGGCGCCGGAGGAGAGCCCCGAACAGAAGTTTCAACCTAGATCGCCTATGCGGGGAGAGTGTTTGGGTGAGGCGCTGTGTGTGAAGTGTCAGGGATGTAGGGCTTTGAGGTATCGGGGCTCTACTGTGAAGTTCTCACTATCTGATGGGCTCGGATTTGCCTGTACCTAGCTGAACATCTCTTCTTGGTTGGGGTGGTCCTCGTTGATGCCCATTGCAGCAGAGGCAGGATCGCGCTTCTGAGTTGCACACCGTCCTTCGTCAGGGAATACTCGACTCTCGGGGGTATCTCAGCGAATGACTCTCTCATGATTAGCTTTTCACGTTGGAGTTCTTGGAGTGTGTCAGTTAAGGTCGTGGGGCTGATTCCGTGTAGCTCTTCCATCATCCGGCTGAATCTGAGTTTTCCATGGTTTCCAATAGCATTGATGACCAGCAGGGTCCATTTCTTACCTATGGTGTCTATGACGCCTTCGAGTGGACAGAGGCAGAGATGATCTGGTTTACTACTTCGCTCGCACATAGTTCCTACGTTACTACTAACTCTGTAGTTTAAGTGCTTCGTTTCTGATAGTGACGGCTGGAGGTGGAACGCGAACATGTGTGAATGTGGTTGCGGCTGTGAGGGACGACATGAACATCACGGATACCGTGGTAGACGATTCTTCACAAGGGAAGAACGAACCAAGGACTTAGAAGAATACGCGGACGAGCTGAAGAAGGAACTTGCAGCAGTTGAGGAGCAGATCAAGGAATTGAAACGATAGAGTAGAGTGAAGATGGAAGAGAATGGAAAGCGCAATCGAAGTCACCGACCTAACCAAGCATTATGGTAGTATCACGGCTGTCGACGGTCTCACCTTCAGGGTGGCGAGAGGCGAGTTCTTTGGTCTCCTTGGACCGAACGGTGCTGGCAAGACGACCACCATCCGCATGCTGACGGGCTTGACCAAACCCACGTCCGGAAGCGCAAAGGTCGGTGGCAGGGATTGTATCAAAGAGTCGCTGGCGGTTAAGCAGAAGATCGGTGTCGTATCCGAAGTCAGTAATCTGTACAATGAGATGTCCGCATGGGACAACCTCATGTTCATCGGCGAACTCTACGGCGTCGACAAGCTCACGAGAAGAGCGCGAGCCAAGCAACTGCTTGAAGCCTTCCAACTCTACGATCGGAGAAACGACCACCTTCTTGGATATTCTAAGGGCATGAAACGACGGGTACGCATAGCAGCTGCGCTCCTTCACAGTCCAGAGGTTCTCTTCCTGGACGAGCCTACGAGCGGGTTAGATGTTCAAAGCTCCAGGCTTATCCGGTCGATTATTAGAGAACTGAACAGGGAGGGTGTGACGGTCTTTCTGACGACTCACTACATCGATGAGGCTGACCAGCTGTGTGACCGAGTCGCCATAATAAGACAGGGTAAGATCGTCGTTGAAGGTTCCCCTGAGAGACTGAAGTCTTCGCTGCAGGGCGAACATGTCGTTGAAGTTGCTTTCGACAGAGATGAGTCAAGCGTGGAAATGTTTCTTCGAGCCGACCCAAATGTGAAGGAGGTTTCGAAACAGGGTGACAAGTACCAGATTCGTACAGGAAGCCCCAGTGCCACAATCCAGAGAGTGAGTCAGTTTGCTGCGTCGAATGGGTTCGAGATTGTAACCATGAACACCAAACAGCCCAGTCTCGAAGATGTTTTCGTTAAGTGTACTGGGCTTGATGCTGTTCAGGTTGAGAGGATGGAGTTCCTTCGGGCGGCAAAGGGCGGTGGTCAACGTGGTTGACACATTGTCAAACCCCCCAAGCAAGTCCTTCTCGGGGGTTGTGGGCAGGATAGCTTGCATTGCTAAGAAGGACGCGAGAATCTACTACTTCAAGCCTCAGATACTCGGTTTCGGGATACTCATACCTGCGTTCGTATACCTCTCCTTCTCTCTTGGACGCGTAATACCATCCGATCTCCTAATCCCAGGACTTGTCGGTATGGTCTCCCTCTTCGGAGCATCTTCCGTCGAGGCGATATCCGTTGCGATTGAGAAGCAGACAGAGACCTATGAGCTACTTCAAGTCGCCCCTGTCTCAACCACAACGATAGTCCTCGGCAAATCCCTAGCGGGTTCTGCTTTCGGTATAATGCTCTCACTAGTTACTGCGGTAGGCGCTGTTGTGCTGACTGGAGCCCAAATAGCGAATCCATTCCTCTTCGCGATTGCAACAATTGTAGGGGCTTTCGCTTTCTCCGCTCTTGGAATGCTATTTGCCGCAGCCGTGAAGGATATGCCCACCGCCAATATGTCGCTGACGGCTCTGAGACTGCCGATGATATTCATCAGCGGAGTCTTTGTTCCAGTACACGCTCTTCCACTTCCACTGCGTGTTGTCTCCTTTCTGACCCCCCTCACCTACCTGGTTGACGCGTTGACTGGGGCTATGACGGCTCCGAGCATCCAGCTCGCCATAGATTTGGCAGTCCTGTTGACTTGGGTCGTCCTCTTGCAAGCACTTGCTGTGTTCATGCTGAACAAGAAGACGCAGTTCTAGTTGGGCGCGGCCCACCCTCACTCCGTTTCGCTTCATGAGCCTCTCTCGCCGCTTCCCTGATGCTCACGCCTCAGCACCAATGAAAGATGGATATGTGAATGCACAGAGTCGGGCGTACAGACTCCATTGGCACCCTCGTGTCGACTCAGGCGCGGTCGAAAGAGTTAATTTGAATACCTATTCAATAATAGCACGCGGCGAAAGATCGACCTGGAGTTCTGCAGAAGAATGTCATCAGCCATCAAACGGACGTGTGCGTGTGACGTGTGTGTGTTCCACGTTTTCCAGTGTGTTTTCCTTCCTTAACCACATATTCTCCACCTTCAATTCTGATTGCTTTACCGTTGACCAAGGCGTCTGCGACCTTGTTATGTGCCGATTGTAGGATCCGATGAAATGTTGGCTGGGACACATTCATAGTCGTGGCAGCCTTCTCCTGTTCCATCCCTTCGAAATCTTTCAATCGGAGTGCCTCGAGCTCGTCCACTGCCAAGCTGATCCTATCGAGTTCGGTCAGTGGTATCCCTCTCGGTTTGAAGTAATTGACGGATGGTTCACAGCAGACCCACCGAGATATCTTCGGCCTAGCCATAGTAACGAATGAATATTCATAACCAAATAAGCGTTTCCACATGGAGAGGCGTTTCTACAAGGGAGGTTCCCCATCGCTCACAGGTTTCACATATCATCGTGGTCCCAAAGGGCAGAAACTCAACTATCCTAGTTCTCTCGACATCTTATGTATGTCCATCATTATCCAGATAGGTCTCAGAGACTAGTCCAGACCAAAGCGTTTCAAAACTTCAGCGACTTTTTCGTACTCGGATACGAAGCTTCTACCTTTTTCTGTGCTGGTCAGACCTTCACCGTGTCCAATGAGTCCTAGCGCCTTCATGTCCTCAAGGTGTACCCGGAAGCGGTCTGAAGGAAGATTCACCTCGTTCTGAACCCTTGTGATTCTTGCAATGTCACCAGATGCTTCTTGCTTGACTATCGAGCAGAGGATATCGTAGAAGATCTTAGGACGATAGCGAGGGCGAGGCCTCTTCTGTTCTTCTGCGGGGCACAATCATGATCATCCATGATGGAATCCGGTAACAGCAGTCGTAGCCTCGATCAAGAGTGCGACAAGACCAGCGAGTCGGAACAAGTTTGCCAGAGCAAAGGACCAAAATCCTTGGTCTAACGTCCACAACAGGAGGCTGTACTGTCCGAAGGCGAGTAGAATGAACCCTGTCTGGACGAGGAAGTTCACCTCATGTGGGGATTGTTTTAGGGCTTGGTTCAGACTGAGAATGATGTAACTCAACGAGCCTAGGTTCACGATTAGAAAAACCTGAGCGGCGACCGTGTACGGGGGAAGAGCGCCAAACGGCGGCACAACTTCGACCAAAACAACAACGAGAACGGCTAGAATCGCGAGAGAGAAGAGCCACCGAGAGAAGGATCCGACTGCCCCCCTTCGCCTCAGCAAGTAGGTTCCCGCTATGAATGCGAATCCATAGGTCGTAGAGAATAGGTCAGACCAACGAGCCACCTCACTCATCGAAGGAAGTGCTGCAGACGCAGCAATGAACAGGTATGAAAGCGCTAGGAAACTGAAACCAATCGGAAACCCTAGCAGGTAATCCCTGCGCACCACCCTGAAGGATCTGAGCATCAAGTATGCAATACTGAACGCCAAGCCCGCGGAGAATATGTTGCTGTAGAAGAGCGGCGTAATCTGAAAATCCAAGCATCAGTCCTCAGGTTTGTTTTGTTTCGACAAGATAGGAACGAGGTCTCTTAACGTTTGGTCTTCATTGAAAGCATCCCAACAGATCGGAGAGAAGCGTGACGTTAGGTACGTTGCGTACGTACTTGGCGTACGTAATCATAGTACCTGAATCATTATCGCGTAGGGAGTCTGCAAATTTCACCGATTCAAGATGGATCGAGACCAACTGGACTTCGTTATCGTTGGTGGCATCGGGGTGGCATTGGTTCTCTACCTAGCTGCCGCGATTCTGAATGATCTCGGTTTGTTTCCATTCTACATCAACGTTCCAAGGTCGGAGAGCCCTATGTTCTATATGTTGGGTCTAGCTTGTTGCCTGCTGCTCTTCCTTCCGGTTGGATTCTTCTTGGAAAAGCACATGAAGCACTATCGGCCAGCTAGGGCAAATTGGTATACCATTCCCATTCGCTCCAATGATGATTCTATCAGGAATGGGATTTTGAGAGTAGCTGATTATGACGAGGAGAATGGTCGCTCGCAATAGAATGTGGACCAAACCGCCTATGCACGACTATGTGAACGTGCAGATGTGAAGTAAGTGACTGACCCTATCGCTTGGTCTCCAGTGACAGTGGTGTCACTGGTAATCTTCCTCTCCTTTCTAGGCGCCATCCTAAGCAGTAGACTCAAAGTATCATATCCGACGGTCATTATCGCCATTGGTCTCGCACTTTCAATCCTGAGAGTTGGCGGTGCACTACAGAGCGTCCCATTCGACAGCACCGTCATACTTGGTTTCGTTGTTCCCCCCATGATCTTCGAAGCAGCTATGCGAACTCGTCTCGAGACTTTCAGAACCGTTGAGAAAACGGTGATAAGCCTAGCAATATTCGGAGTTCTGATATCCGCTATCGTAACCGGTCTTGTTTTGAATATCGTCACAGGCCTGCCTCTCGCAGTCGCACTCATGTTTGGCGTGATAGTCTCTCCCACCGATCCGGTTTCCGTTGTCAGTCTCCTAAAGAGAGCGCGAGCGCCTGAAAGGCTGACTGCTCTTCTCGAATCGGAAGCATACTTCAACAACGCAACACCCGTCATCCTCTATTCTGTTGCCGCTTCCCTGTCATTCAACCCGTTTAGTCTAGGCACGTTCGCGTACAACCTGTTGGGAGGAGTCGGAGTTGGCCTGCTAGTATCAGCCGTCGCTGAATTACTGCACAAACTGATTACGGAACCTCTTGCCGAAACTTCATTCACAATAGCCGTCATGTTTGGTTCCTACGCCCTCGCAGAAAGCCTCGGCATGTCTGGATTGATAGCGGTACCCATAGCCGGTCTGTACATGGGAAATCGAACCATGCGAACCGCAATGTCCGAGGAAACTCGAACGACGATGACGAAGTTCTGGGAAGTAGTGACATTCATGGCCACTTCTTTCGCCTTTCTGCTCATTGGTCTTAGGACGGATTTTACGCTGCTCATTACCTATGCACCGTTCATTGCAGCTGCTTTCTTGGCGATACTCGTTGCGAGGGTGGTCAGCGTATATCCGATAATTGGGCTCGTGAACATGATGCGGGAGAACATACCGCGTTCGTGGACGAGGGTCATTGCTTTCGCAGGATTGCGGGGCGCAGTCTCGATTGCTCTGGCACTTTCATTGCCCGAAACCCGCTTCAAGAATGCGATAGTCGCAATGACCTTCGGTGTGGCCCTTCTTTCGCTAGTCGTTCAAGCGGAGATCATGCAAGTTCATTTCAAGACCGCCAAACTGACCTCGTATGCAGAGAACAAGCAACAACCCACCCCAAGGCCCGTCTCCACGCCATCACCTGACAATCAGTAACAAGCCGTAGCAACCGAGTTCTGGTGAAGCACTAAGGCTAAGCTAGTTCAAGATTCTACTCACAAGCCAGCGGGTATTGCGCGTACGTACTCTGCGCACCTGAATCGTTATCGTGAGGAAATCCTACTCATCTCCGCGATCGTCCACGCTGGATAGATCGAAGGCATTCACGCAACTGTCAATCCTAACTCATTCAGGCGTTGAACATGGTTGACTTTGCTAGCACTTCAATGGCTATCGTTTCGTTGGTGATCTTCCTATCATTCCTAGGCGCTATCCTCAGCGAGAGACTCAAAGCCTCATACCCTACAGTCATGATCGCTATTGGTTTTACATTATCGTTCTTGAGGATCGGGGGTGAGCTTAACAGTGTCAGCTTTGACAGTAATCTCATACTTGGTTTCATTGTTCCTCCTCTGATTTTTGAGGCGGCCATGCGAACTCGTCTTGAGACATTCAGAACCGTTGAGAAGACCGTTCTGAGTCTAGCCATATTCGGAGTTGTGATCTCCGCTCTTGTATGCGGCGCGGTCCTGCAGATTGCATTGGGCTTGCCGGTCGCGGCTGCGCTTATGTTTGGCGTCATAATCTCGCCTACAGACCCGGTCTCCGTTGTTAGCATATTGAAGAGAATGAAGGCACCTGAAAGGCTAACCACAATCCTAGAGAGCGAAGCCTATCTGAATGACGTAACAGCCATCGTTCTTTATCCTGTTGCACCGTCCTTGTCTTTTAGTCCAGTTCAAAGTGTGACTCTATTCGCCTACAGCTTCGGAGGTGGGATACTAACTGGGTTGCTCGTATCAGGCGTTGCTGAACTATTGTACAGGCAAATCACGGAGCCCATGGCAGAGACGACGTTCACAATAGTCGTCATGTTCGGTTCGTATCTCTTCGCCGAGAGTCTGCAGGTTTCAGGACTAGCATCAGTGGCCATTGCTGGCCTGTACATTGGAAATCGGACCATGCGAACCGCAATGTCCGAGGAAACTCGAACGACGATGACGAAGTTCTGGGAAGTGGTGACTTTCATGGCTACGTCTTTCGCTTTCCTTCTTATCGGTTTGAAAGCAGATTTCACGTTGCTCATCGCCTATGCTCCGTTCATCCTGGCAGCTTTCTTGGCCATACTCGTGGCCAGAGTCGTTAGCGTTTACCCGATAATAGGGCTCACGAACATGATGCGTGAGAGAATACCACACTCGTGGACAAGATTGCTGGCCATTGCAGGATTGCGAGGTGCAGTTTCGGTTGCGTTGGCGCTATCGTTGCCAGAGAGCAACTTCAAGGACACAATAGTGGCAATGACGTTCGGCGTGGCGCTGCTGTCGCTAATGGTTCAAGCAGAAATCTTGCAGGTCTCCGCGAAGAGCATGAAGCTGTAGACCCATGCCCGAGAGGACGCTCCGGGCTAACCTAAAGCTAGTAGCAGATTGGCAAACAGTACAGTAGTCGTCGGGTCTCTTGGTGCGCACACACAGAATGACTCGTCCAACTCCTCTCCTGCTCCTGACATCTCCTGCATGTTAGGGAAGAATCTCCTGACAACGCCGTCCTCGCTTTGGTTGCTTAGACCCAAAGTCTGAAATCCTCGCACAACCGAACTAGTAGAGTGGCTTTCTAGGATTCACTGCCTGCCTGTTTGGTGTTCGCTGATTCTCCTGCTTGTCGAGGAGCGCTGAGGAGGGGCGCAATGATAGGAAGTTCCCAGTATTGGATGGAGGTGGTATAATGATAATCATCAGCTTTTGGACTTTGAACCCTAGTCTTCCGCCCAGCAAGATAGGTGAAGTTGCGGCCAACCTGATGCAGAAGGGCCTGTACCCAGCTAAGCACTCGAAGACTCTTGCCTGGTATGTCTGTCCTGGAGGAAAAGGCGTCACCATTACTGAGATAGATGGTGCACCCGCGGATGAGGTCGCCTTCGAGAACTGGCTAATGTGGCCAAGGGAGTATCCAGGCATCTTCTCAAGCTTCGAGAGTCTACCGGGCGTGACTGCGGAGAAGGCAGTGAGCATGGTGCTCAAGTGACCCGGCACACATCAGCTTGGGCTACTCCAGTTTTTCTTTCCATAGCTTTCGCAGCGCCGAGGAGGAGCGCGGAGTTAGGAAGTACCCGGCAAACAAGGGAGGTGAGGGGACCGGTTTGGTGCGGGCGTCGTAAATTGAACTCTCGTGTGTGTGGGTCAGCTGGTGCGCGACGACGACGCGAAATGTACCGAAGACGAACCGGCATTCCCAAAAATCAAGACAGATGGCAGGCTACTGTAACACGCTACGTATGGTGCTGTAGAGGTCTTTGCTCAATTTCTTTCTTCCACTACCAGTGTTCTGGTAGAGAATGGTCCTAACGGGCTTCACGTCGAAGGGTACGTCGTCCATGGTTTGAGTAATCAGGATCAACTTCTTCGTCAACGCGTGAGACAGCCCAGCCTCATAGAAAACATTTGGATTCCTCTCGGTCAGGTCGGCGATAACGAGCTCGGCCCTGTTTATCGACTCCCATATGTCTTGAACTATTGGCTTCACGCCGAAAATCTCATCAGCGCGCTTGCACTTCAGCCTAGCGCGGCGAACAGCCGATCTGATAGTTCTATAGATCTGCTTGAATGGCTTGCGTCGTGCATCCTGCTTGTCGAAAGGCATCAGGACAAAGCAGAGTTCTGGATCAGGCTGAAACTCCCTTTTCCGGAACATATCATACTCGGATTTGACTTGCTTATCAAGCTCAGTTCTGAATTGGGCCCAGATTTGCTTTGACGTTTGTAGTGCTCGCCACTTGGTTTCCGTGGATTCTTTGATCTTGAATAGAGTGTACAGCGGAGTTTGCAGTTGGTGCAGAATGGAGACTAGTGTTGCGCTCGCGGCGACGCTCTTCTTCAATGCTTTGAATACGGACCTGTTCTTTCTGGTCAGTTTGACGTACGAGCCCCTGACAGTCCTCCAAGAAAGTTCCTTTTTCCAGTCCTTAGCGCTTTCAACTCGGCTGGAAATCTTTTCGTATGTCTCCTCGAAATCTCTCGCTAGTTCTATGGTTTTGCTCCAACCCAATCTCTCGGGATCTCCTAACCTCAGTCTACTTTGTAGTTATCTTCCGAAGCAGCTTTTCGACCTCTTTGGGAATTGGCTTCGTGACTTTTTTCTTTGCCAAGAATTTGCGCCAAGTCTCGGATGAGCCGCCGTAGAACCAAGCTACGATTCTGGCCGCTGTTCTGAATTTGTTCTCCGAGTACGCTAGGATCGTATCGATCTGCGTTGCGTGTTCGAGATAGGTCTTCTCCGCATCCTTCCGTTGGGACATCCTTCACATCGCCTGTGGATATTGAGCGAATATCACATATTGCACTATCGGTCGCAATCCGGGGATTGTGGGCGAACTCTGGAACACCGTTTTCCAGTTGAACTCTTAGGTGCTAGGACTCGTAAGGTATCTTCCCTTTTGTGCCGGCATCTGAATCTGAACCTTCATGATGGGGAGTTGGAGGAGTCGTTTTTCGTCGTCGTCTAGGGTGGTGCGTGCGTCGCAATTTGAACCGTCGTCGTTGAGGTATTTTGTGTGTGTATGCGCGCCAAGCGACACACACGAGAACCACCCCCTAGGGAATTGTAGTTAGCAAGGTGAGCGTTTCTTTGCGCTATTCAAGGAGAGACTCGTTTCTGGTGGCGACCTGAGATGAACCGTCGAAAACGCACGAGTGCAGTGACAAGAACTCCAACAAGGCCCACTACTGTCGTGACCTGAGCATAGATCAAGGGAAGCAGATTTGTAAGCCCAAGTGCAACCAGCAAAACCAGTGAGATGCCGAAGACCATTCCCGCAACGCTTTCCATGTCGATTTTCATCACATTTACTCGCTTCGGTTTCTTGAAGATGGAGATCAAGTACTTGGGAAGCGCCAGTGATGCGTAGGCGACAAACAACAGCGAAACATAGTACGAAGTCGGCGCGTAGCCACCTAGGAAAGAAAAGTATAGCACGACCAATGTGAGAATAAGTCCCATGTAAAGGAAAATCCGCGCGTAACCCAAGAAGACCGTAGACCACCGTGACGTCGAGAGTGCTAGCACGACAAGAAACGCGTACGCGCTCCATGTGACCAGAATGAGGTTCAAGATCGGCACTATATCGACACTCCTGCTGCCTACAGGAATAGTGAACGAGTTACCGATGGCATATCGCACAGTGGCTATTGCGGCAATTAATCCCAGTACGAAAATGCCGCGAAGCTCTTCGCCTGACTCAGGCAAGCGCTGCGAGCTTGGAGTATGCATTACCCTTCAACTGCAAATGATTTGCCTACCAACTTAAGGTAGTTACTGTGTGCGCACCAAGGGACCCACACACACACACAAAATACCTCAACGACGACGGTTCAAATTACGACGCCCGCACCACTAGACCCACACACACAATCAACGAATCCCAATCCAACTGATGCCAAACACACAACAGCTTACACTATGCAGCGTCACAAGGATCGTTAGTGGGTTAGATGGCGTGATAACTACAGACGAGTCGAACGCTAACCGCTCTCCTGCTTCCTGAGTCTCTCCAGCAGTTCCAGGTATCTGGGGTCAGCCCTTGCCTTGGCGAAGAGAGGCGAGTACGTCATCGTTGAAGGAATTAACGTATGGGCTTCGAGAGCTTTGTTCATGTACTCGAAGTATGAGTCGAGGTCTCCTAGGGCGTGGTAGACGTATCCGATGAAATTGAAGCCGATCGGGCCCATCTTGGCGTCCTCGATCTTCTTGATTGCGAGGAGCGACTTCTCTCTGTCGCCTTCCATAGCAGCGATGACTCCACTCACCCAGATGAGCCAAGGACGGGTGGGCTCGAGCTTCTCGGCCTTCGCATGGAACTCCTTAGCCTTCTCAAGGTCCCCCTTGATCAGGTAGTACTCCGTCATTCCCCTGTAGGTTCCAGCCGGAGCCAGCTGCTCGGTCTTCTTCCAGAACTCCAGCGCCTCCTGCTCCCTCGCCGTATAGAGGTATGCCGTCCCGAGAAGCAAGATGAACCGTGGCCTAATTGGGTCCAGTCGGTAGGCTGTCTCGATTTGCCTAACCATCTCCTCGGGCTCTCCCTTGTCTGCCGCCAGCTCACTCAGCTGCGAGTAGCAGTCTGGGAGGCTCGGGTTGAGCTCCAGCGCCCTCCTCGCCTCCGTTTCCGAACTCAGCAAGTGGTCCATGTTGTAGAACATCTCCGAGAGCGACCTGTGAGCCTCCGCAAGGTCAGGGTCGAGGTTGATGGCACGCTCCAGTGATGTCTTCACAATTGGGAGGGAGATGTCAATGGGCTCGGATAGGTTAGCAAGCGATTGGTGGCATTCGGCCACGCCCACGTACGCTCTCGCGAAGCTAGGATCCAGCTGGATGGCCTTCTCGAAGAGGCCAATGGCCTGCCTGAGTGAGACCTCGGTCTCCTCCCTGTACAGCTCTCTGCCCCGCAGGAAGCATGTGTACGCCTCAATGTTCTCGGTAGGCTTCTTCTCTAGGGTTTGCTTCTCGGAATCGAGTAGCTGAGTCTTGAGCTCCCCTGCCACCTTCTCCGCTATCTCGCTCTGGACGGCGAAGATGTCGTCCAGGTTCTTGTCGTAGTGGGAGGACCAGAGGTGTCCTTCGGTGGCGCCGTTGATCAGCTGAGCCGTGACCCGGATCTTACTCCCAGCCTTCCTCACGCTTCCTTCAACTAGCGACCCTACACTGAGCTCCTTTGCGATTTCGGAGGCCTTCTTCTCCTTCTTCTTGTAGCTCATCACTGACGTTCGAGCTATGACTTCGAGCTCCCTGACCTGAGAGAGCCTGTCAATCAGCTCCTCAGTGAGGCCGTCCGCGAAGTATTCGTCTGCGGGGTCCGGGCTCATGTTAGCGAATGGTAGTACGGCGATTCGTTTCTTGTCGAGGCTCAACTTGGCAATCTCATCCTTCACCCATAGGATCCTATGCACATCAATCGCGTAATCTATGTTCTTCAGCTGACGCGGTCCAAGGTTCTCTGTTGGGTAGCCTATCTTGTTTCTGACTTGATCGTAGACCTGTTCCGATATGCAGATTCCATCCGCCTCCGCCAACGGCTCAATTCTTGACGCGATGTTGACCGCGTCCCCCAGAACATCATTCTGCCGTTGTATCACGTCTCCCAGGTGAATTCCGATCCTGATATGAACCCGTCTAGCCGCATCTGACTGCTGATTATAGTCACGAAGGCTTCTCTGTACGTCTACAGCGCATTCTGTTGCTTCAAGAGCGCTAGGGAATTCTATGAGGAACGCGTCCCCTATCGTCTTTATCTCGCGGCCGTTGTGGCGGGCAACTATGGGTCGGACTATCCGTCTATGCTCCTCAAGAAGCTCAAGGGCTAGCCGCTCATTCTTCTGAGTTAGGGAGCTGTAACCGACGATGTCCGTGAACATTACAGCCGCCAGCCTCCTCTCCTCGTCACTCATCGTCAGCTCCCTCCCATTCCTCCACACTTGGTACGAATCAGTGCACTCCAAACAGGTCGTGAATCTCCGGAGGCTAGACTTCGTTAACCATATAGGATTTGAGGCTGGGATACTCGGAATTCTGTAATCGTAGAGGACGTTGCTATGTGGGATATGCCAACGTCGTCGGGTCAGCTGGTGCGGCGTCGTAATTTGAACCGCCGTTGTGGGAGAGGCGTTCGTTTTTCGTCGTCGTCGGGTACCTTGGTGCGGGCGTCGTGATTTGAACCGTCGTTCATGCGTCGTGATCACGAAATTGAGATGTGACATAGCTCGGTTTGACGATGATGCCGGTCCCTCACAAAGACAGCCTAGCCCGATAGTCTAATCATCAACGAACAGCCGAACATCATAGCCATGTTCCTTGTGGTTGAGTTCATTCCGCCCATGGGCGAAAGTCTGGATGAGGCCCTTCCGTCCGTACAGGCGGGAGTTGACAAAGGACTTGATGAACTTGGATTCGTAAGAGTTCGGAGCCATCATTCTATGACCGGACGACTTGCCTGCGAGAAGATGTACTACAAGTTGAGGCACGGGCGAGCCGTCAAGCTTGAGGCAATAGTCATCAAGATTGGTGCAGTCGTAAGAGAGAGTCGCGAGAACGTAATCGAGGGGACTAAGCAGATAACAAGGGCTGTGGAGCTGACGACGTACCTTGAGCGAGATTGGCGAGACCGGTTAGGACTCGGATGGATCTCCGAGATTCGGCTATCAGTCTTGAATCCCCCAGACAAGTCAGGATAACGGGCCTAACGCAAACCAGCCCAAGCAGGCCATCGTCCGTCCTACGTCGTCGGGTCTCTTGGTGCGCACACACAACTGCCCCTGCCAAAGCCAAGAGCTGAATCGAAACGCATAGAATCGAGGAAGTTCTTCTACGGCAATGGAAAGCCTGAAATCCTGAAAGAAACACATGAGACTGGCTTTCTCAGATTCACAGTCTGCCTGTTTGGAGCTCACTGCTTTCTCTGCTCGCAAGAGCGCCGAGGAGGGGCGCGATGACAAGAAGTGCCCAGCACCAGATGCAAGAAAACACCACTGAGGCGCGCCCCTTGGCCGAACACGAAGCGTACATCAACATAGAGAACGTCGTCGCGTCCGCCACACTGAACCAGAAGATAGACCTCAACTCGATCGTCCGGATCTTTCCTGGCGTCGAATATAGGCCTGAACAGT
>Ga0208039_1000699_pt1 | contig 18021 bp, 14 predicted proteins | sample June2015DPH_20_1_2_FD_184722 | JGI IMG/M metagenome (GOLD analysis project Ga0208039, IMG submission 184722) | Peatland microbial communities from SPRUCE experiment site at the Marcell Experimental Forest, Minnesota, USA - June2015DPH_20_150... | ecosystem: Environmental > Terrestrial > Soil >... | reverse complement strand
TGTCCCCACGTCGAGCTCCTGGTTAAACATGGTCGAGCGCTGGTTCCGGGAAATTACCGACAAACGCATCCGACGCGGTACTTTTCGAAGCGTGCCCGAGCTGATCGCTGCCATCAAGGAATATTTGCACAATCACAACCAGAATCCTCGTGTCTTTGTATGGACCGCCTCGGTCGAACGAATCATGTCCAAAGTCGCCAAATGTAAAGAAGCGTTGGGGACACTACACTAGTAGTCAGTCATCAGTTGTCAGTCGTCAGTTGTCAGTCGTCAGTGGGCCGTTGTCACTTGAAGATAATTCAAAATTCGAGATTCAAGACTCAACATTCAGACTTTACACTTCAGACTTCAGACTTTACACTTCAGACCTCGCACTTCAGACTTCACAATTCATAATTCCCTACCCCGCGGTCTTTCTCAGCAAGTAGATGAACACCGGCGCGCCCGCCACGGCGGTGACGGCGCCGACCGGAAGTTCCGCGGGCGCCACAGCGGTTCGAGCGAGTGTATCTGACAGCACCAGGAGGATAGCGCCTCCTAGGGCCGCGGTGGGCAGCAGCATGCGGTGGTCGTTACCCACCAGCATTCTGCCCAGGTGCGGCACCAGCAAGCCAAGGTAGCCAATGGCGCCGCTGGCAGAGACCGCAATCCCCGTCAGCAACGACGCGAGGATATAGACGCCCAGCTCTACGCGCACCACATTTACTCCCAAGTGGGCTGCCTCCTCAGCGCCCAGGAGCAGGACATTCAGATCCTTGGCAAACACATACAAACCCGCAATCGCCAGGATGATTGCCGGAGCTAGGATACGCAGCTCCGCAACAGGTGTCACGCTGAGGTCACCCATCAGCCAAAACGCGATGCCGCGCACATCCCTGGTGGAAAGCAGCGTCAGCATGAACAGGATCACGGCGGATAAGAAGGAGGCAGTAATGACGCCGGCCAGGATCAGCGTGTAACTCGACAGGCGTCCGCCGTGCCTTCCCAGCAAGTAAACCCAAACCATGGTGATCACTGCCCCGACAAAAGCCGCTAGCGGTGAGGCAGCCGCAACGCGCCCACCAATCCAAAGAGCGAAAATGGCTCCCACCGCTGCGCCGCTGGAGATTCCCAGAACGTAGGGGTCGGCCAGAGGGTTGCGCAGCAAGGCCTGGAGGCCCGTGCCGGCAACCGAAAGCGCAGCACCCACGAGAATGGCCAGGAGAATTCGTGGGAGTCGAATCCCCCGCACGATGACAGCCGCCTCGGAGTTCGTCCCCGGCGATACCAGCGCCGCCCAGACTTCCGATAACGGCAAGTGGACCGCGCCCATCGTCAAAGAAACCAACACCGTTAGGACAAGAAGCAAGGACATTACCCCCGCAACCACAATCACATTCCTGGGTGTTGCCGGAAAGGTCATTGGCGCTCTCCCGTCTTGAAGGCCACCGTAGGGTGTAGGACACCTGCCAACTCTTCCAGGGCATCGACGAGGCGCGGGCCGGGCCGCATGACGGTTTCAGAGACGAAAAACATTCGCCGTTCCTTCACCGCCCGCAAATCCTTCCAACCGGGGAGGCTTTGGAACTCCTCCGTGCTGGGAGAAAAAGACTCGGTCTTGGGTAAGAGGATCACGTCGGGATTCTGCGGCAGCAACTCCTCCAGGGTTAATCGTGGCCATTCACCCTTCAGGTTCTCTCCGATAGGAGTCCCGCCTGCGGCGCGGATAACGTCGGCAATAAATGTACTGGGGCCGACCGTAATTAGGGGGCGATACCAAACGACGAAGAGCACCCTGGGCTTGGGCTGACCTTCAATCCGTTTTTCCACCCGGTCAATCCTGGCTTGCATCTCGGCCACAAGACTCCTGGCCTCCGAAGCGCGCCCGAGTATTTTCCCCAGGTCCTCGATCGAGGCCAGAGTCCCTGCCAAAGTGCTTGCCGTCACGCCGTAAAGGGGTATACCCAGCCGTTCAAGCTGGTCGGCAGTCTCACGCCGATTGGCCTCCGGCGTGCCCAGCGCCAAGTCAGGCTTCAGCGCGACGATCCTTTCCAGACTAGGATTCACCATCGTTCCGACGTGGGGCTTGTTCTTGGCCTGAGGTGGAAAATCACAGTAATCCGTGTCCCCTACCAGTTCGTCGCCCAGCCCCAGAGCATAAACGATCTCGGTAATATTGGGAGCAAGGGAAACCAGGCGGTGAAGGTTGTTCGGGACATCTACACTTCGGCCAGTCTGATCTTTAACTGTGCGCGCGGACACCGCAGGCGGCAGCAGAATCGAAAGCGTTGCAGCCAAGACGCAAAGCAAAACCGTTGCGCTGGCCGGAGAATTCACCCCGGAAGGGCAGCATGGAACCTGTCCCGATGATTTGCTCGGGAACCGCGCCATCGGGCGCTCCCCCCTTATCTCATCCCTCATCCCGTAGGGCGGACGGCGCCCGGAGGGCGGGTGGGTGGCACCTGCGGCAGGGCTTCCGATAATCACCATCGGGACAGGTCTTGCCCGCCCTTCCCGGCCCGCTCGAGCAGGATGTATCTCGTATGTGACCATAAAGAACACAAGCCCCGCGCACGCTTGACCAGGGCGGGGCTGATGCCTGCCAAAACCTGTGCAGCGCTCATCATAATGCGCGCCAATCTTCCGGGCGCCTCCGACCGGAGCGCCAAACCGGGCGACTGCACAGTCTAGGGCGCACGATTTTGTTTGTCAAACTCCCGTCGGGTGTGAACAATAGTGGACAACATGCGATTTTCATCAAAAGGTCTCGGCTGGTTCATAATCACCGGTATCATTGCCGTCACGATTGTCTCCGCCCAAGACAGGGATAGTCATCAGCCAATCGCATGGTGCTATGTCCAAGAAGGACCGCTGGAGCTTATGCAAAGGGCGCTGGGCCGAAGAACCAAGCCACTGAGTGTGGGTCGGGGAGCGCTGGTACCCGTGCTAAGAACGGAGTCAAAGCATGGCAAGAATCGGGCCATGCTCCGCATTACCGACCTCTCGACGCTCAATCCTGTCGATGCCTGGGTAGATCCCAGCAAGGTGGAGATTGTTCCCATCGATCGTTTTCCCAGTGACGAAGAGCTACTGCGCCAGCTCGGCAGCGAATATCAGGACGATTTCACGTTGTCAAAGGTAGCGTTGGCGCGCTGGCTGGTCAAACAGGGGAATTCCAGCCCTGCGCTGGTTTGCTTGGTTGCGTCGGTTGCACTTCCAGCTACGCGGCTGATAGCTTTCCTGCCTCGCGGGGGGAGTTTCACACGCGGCCCTTGGCTCGAGTTCCCTTTCTCCGAAATGAAGCCCGGAATCCTGTCTGTGGAGGTGCGCGACCTCCTCGGGGACGGAATCGAGTGCCTCATCACGCACGAGCCCTTCCGCAAGGGCCCTGAGGTTCTTGGAGTGAACATCGTGATTCGCCGCCTCGAGGGCGGCAATTTCAGAACGCTCTGGTCAGCTCCCCTCGAGTCTCGAAACCTCGACTTTTTCCCTTCCGAGCTGCAAATACTCCACCCCCTCGAGAAGAATGCCGGCGCTCCTGGCACGGTGACTAAAGGTGAAGTGGAATTTCAACCGCGCGGGAACATATACATACCTGTCTGGAAAGCTACAGTGGAGTTCCGCGCTGTCGGGCAAGACAAACCCCTGGATTCAGTAAAAGTCACCAAGGCGTGTGCCTGGAATGGTTCCGAGTTCGAGCCGCTCCAGTAGTTGACGCCGTCTGCTCATCCCAAGGTCACCTTAGGGATATCTTGGCCGCGCCGCCAACCCCTGCCCCCTTTGTAACGTCCGCATTTCCCCACCATCGCTGTGCTATAATCGCGCTGACTCGAGCTGCTAAGCTTCGTTAGCAGCTTTCGTTCTCGTAATCCTAGGTTCAGTTTTTCTCAGCCACTCCGCGAGGTCCTTCCATGGAAGAGATTCTCCTGCCGCTATTTCCCCTCGAGCTGGTGCTCCTTCCTGACGAACCATTGCCTCTCCACATCTTTGAAGAGCGCTACCGTGAAATGATCGGCGAGTGCCTCCGGGCAAAGACTTCCGGCTTCGGCAGGCAGGATTTCGGGGTGGTTTTGGCCAAGGGCCAGGAGATTTCAAATGTCGGTTGCAGCGCACAGATCGTGACTGTCACGCGGAAATACGATGACGGCCGCATGGATATCCTGACGGTGGGCAAACGCCGGTTCGAGATACTGTTGACCAACGAGGAGAAATCTTACCTGCGCGCCTCCGTCGAGTTCTTCGACGACGAAGGTCCAGACACGCCGGGAGAGACAGAGGCTGAAAACGCCGTCCGACTTTTCCGGGAAATCATGCGACGGTTGCACCAGGCATCCGAGATGCCGGTCGACCTGCCCCAGCCTTACCGCCAGCTATCCTTCCGTCTCGCTGCGTCGCTTCCTGTGGCGCTCGAATTCAAGCAACGACTCCTTTCGCTGCGAAATGAACCGGAGCGACTTCAGCAGGTGGTCCACTCGATGGACCAACTGATCCACCAAATCGACGCCGTTCAAGAAGCCCGCGATAAGGCCGGGGGGAACGGTAACATACGGCATCAGACACCGCCCCTCTGGCCCTCCTGAGCAGTTGGCTGGTATTACTCTGTTACATTCGGTCAGATTAGAACGAGGCGAACGCTAATGAGAATGGCCATCGGATCACGCTCTTGGCCTTTACGGGAGTCCGTGCAATTCGTCTCGATCGAAAAGGCAATTCATCGAAATTCCCCGTACTGAGTCAGTTTCCGGTTAGCCGACGATAAAGGAGTTGAGCGACTTCGCTCTACCCTACGACGTTTTGCGGGATCTACTTTGGCAAGGAGCCATTTTTCGCGAGGCCAACTTATCGTTTCCCCGTCGCGCTTGACAAATGGATTTCCCGGACGATGGCGCTGAACTCCTGTCCCTAATCCGGTCACGGTGTCCACATCTATTATTTAAGCCGGTAATCGCTTAATTCCATATACCCTAATAGGTTGCGATTATTGCGGACCTATCCATCCCCTGTTAGTCTGCCCGCTGCGTCTTTTTTTTCTTGGGTTCTCAAAGGGTCTAACAAGATCCGGAGATGACAATACTGTGCAGAGGAGCGGTCTCAATCCGCTCCGTTCCTGAGGAAAACAAATTTATGCGTAAATCCATATGGATTTTAGCCGCATTTCTGATCGTTGGTTTCAAAACACCTTATGTTCGTGCGCAGGCCAGTGGTGCACACATCGACGGCATCGTACACGACGCTCAAGGGTTGCCGCTTCCGGACGTAAAAGTCGCTCTCACGGAGACACAAACGGGGCTGGCTCGCAACGTGGAAACCACGCCGGAGGGCGCCTACCAGTTTGTTAGCCTCAACCCGGGGCAATACCAGCTCTCCGCCGTCTTGACGGGATTCGGCTCACCGGTGCGGACGCTGACTCTCGAGGTGGACCAGTATCTTCGCCTCGACCTCGTGATGCAGGTAGGCCCGGTGAGGCAGGAGGTCCAGGTGGTAGGCGCTGCGGAGGTGCTGCGCACTGCGGATGCCAGCTTGGGAGAAGTCATCGAACCTACCCTGACCAGGGAACTGCCGCTGAATGGCGGGCATGTGCTCGACCTGGCGCTGCTGGCCCCGGCCGTTCACCAGGGATATGGGATGCAAACGGGAAACTACAATCCGCTTTATTGGCGGCCCTCACAGAACTCGGCCTTGAGCGTCGGCGGCGGGCGGCCTAACGCCAATTACTTCCTTCTGGATGGTTCGGCGGATACCGACCCCACGTTCAACACGCTCTCCTTCAGCCCCTCTCCCGATGCCATTCGTGAGTTCAAGGTGCAGACGGGGAGTTACTCGGCCGAATTTGGCGGCGCGGGCGGCGCACAGGTCAACATCGTGACCAAGTCCGGCGGCAATGGATTGCACGCCGACGCCTATGAGTTTGTCCGCAGCAACACTTTTGATGCCCGCACGTTCACGGACCCCAGCAACATCCCACATCTCGCCCAGAATGAATTCGGCGCATCGATCGGAGGCCCGATCCGCAAGAATTCCACGTTCTTCTTCGCCAACTGGGAGGGCTTCCGCTTGAGCAACGGCCTCGCGCAAATTGAGACCGTTCCCACCGCGATGGAGCAGATGGGAGATTTCAGCGCCAGCGGCGTGACCATTTACGATCCCTCCACCTCGCACCCGAATCCCAATTACAATCCGTCGCTTCCCACCAGTCCTTCCAATCCCGCCGTGCTACGCGATCCCTTCGTGAACGACACGGTCCCCAACGGCAGAATCAACTCCGTGGCCACGGGGGTACTGGCGCAGGTGCCACTTCCCAACCTTGCCGCAGGCAGCATGATGGGGATGGGCATGGAGCCAGGAGTGGGCACAGGCCCGGACTCCAACAACTACCTTGACCTCCGCACCAACCGCAATTTCTCTAATCAGGCAACCCTCCGCATCGACCAGAATTTGCCCCATGGCGACGCGTTGTTCGGGCGCTATTCTTTCCTTGCCGAGCGGGATTTTACCCCGGAGAATTTGCCCGGCTTCGGGTCCTTTGACAACAACCTGGCGCAGAACGCGACCCTCCAGTACACGCACCTCATCTCGTCCACGTCGGTGAACGTGTTCTGGCTGGGAATGTCGCGCCTTTCCATGCACCGCTACTCCCAAGATAACTTCACCACCGATTACATCACCCAACTAGGCATCCAGGGACTGGGTTTCGGCGGGCAGGGCGCGTGGGGCATGCCCAACGTCACGGTGCAGGGTTACAACGCCTTTGGCGATTCCTATATCGGGACGCCGGTGCACGATTGGGACACGATCCTGCAAGCGGGTGACATCTGGAACAAGCAATGGGGGCGGCACTCCCTGAAGGTGGGCGGCGACCTCCGGGATTACGACTGGCCCATGTGGGGTTTCTTCCAAAGCCGCGGCTACTACCAGTTCACCAATGGTTTCACCACCCAGACGGCCACCAACGACGGCACGGGCGCCGCGCTGGCCAGCTTCCTACTGGGTCTGCCGGTGGTGAAGCAGACGCAGCTCGGCATTCCTGACATGAATCTGCGTCAGTGGTATGGCGACGCCTTCGTTCAGGACAACTGGCGCGTGACCGGGAACACCACGTTCAACGTGGGCTTGCGCTACGAGTACATGAGCGCGCTCACTGATATCCGGCCCGACAGACCCGGCAGCAACCTGATTTGGCAGGATGGTGTCCCTTATATTTTCATCGGGGGGCAGGAGGGCACGCCCAAGGGGTTGTTCTACACCCCGAAGCTCAAGTTCGCGCCGCGGGTGGGCTTGACCCATGCTTTCCAGGGAAAGTTTCCCTTCGTCATGCGCGCGAGTTACGGCATTTTCTTCACTCCCGTGGATATGAACACCTGGTGCAATCAGCGCCACAATGTGCCGTTTGTTTTCCCGCTAACCCAGCAGAGTGACCCTTACACTCCCAGCCTGACGGGATTCAACTTTGCCTCGCCGGTTCTGGGCAAGACCGTGACCAGCTTCACGGGCTTTGACCCGCATAGCCCGTCGCAATACATCCAGCAATGGAGCTATTCGCTGCAAAAGGCACTTACTCCCAACACGGTGATCGAGATCGGCTACCAGGGCGACGGCGGGTACCAGCTCCAGCGCGCGCACCTGATCAACAATCCGCCCCCCGGACCGGGCCTCCTCCAGCCTCGCCGGCCCACCAAGTTCATCAATTTTCTTCCCGGAAGCACTTTCCCCAGCGATGTCACCATTGCCAGCACGGATCAGCCCGTCTCCACCATCAATATGCTGGAAAACTCCGCGCGCAGTTGGTACGACGCGGGCTGGGTCGACGTTCGCCGCCGCTTCTCCCACGGACTCACTTTTCTTACCAACGTCACGTGGGGCAAGAGCATCACCAACGCGCCTGACTTCCGCTCCCCCATGGATGAGTCCGCCATCCCGCAAAATGATTCCGATCTTGACGCAGAGAAAGGACTGGCCTGCGACGTCCGCCTTCGCTACGTCGGCACTTTCGTTTACAATATCCCCGGGCTGAAGCAACAGGGGTGGATGAGCCGGCTCACGTCCCACTGGGAGCTGGCGACGGTCTATCAGGCGGAGACGGGAATGCCTTTCACCATTTCGGTGTTTGGCGACACGGCGAATTCCGGTACCACGGTGGGTGAGAATCCCATCCGCGCGAATTACATCGGCCAGGCGGTGTTCCCTTCCGGCACCCGCACTTCGGAGGAGTGGTTCAATACCGCCGCCTTTGCCGCACCAGCGCCTTATACTTTTGGCAACGTGGGGCGCAATACCGTGGAGGGCCCCGGGTTGCAAAATGCGGATGTTGCCTTGACCCGCGAGTTTCACCTGCTGGAATCACTGCACGTGCAGATCCGCGCGGAAATGTTCAACGCGCTCAACCACACCGACTACGGCACTCCCAATCGCTTTGTGAACGAGCCGCAGTTTGGAACCATCACCATGGCCATGCACCCCGGCCGCGAAGCCCAGTTCAGTGCGCGAATGACTTTCTGAGGCTGAAGTGCCGAGCCTCTCCCTATAAGTCGCCTACTGTTTATCGATGAATCCGCAGGGGCAATCCGAAGTTCTGGGCGAGCGAAGGCGCGCTCGGATGAAACCTTGCCACTCTCTGAGCAGCGGGGCGCCGCTGGGCCGGATAACGCCCTTGCCGGAAACTGAGCCACTACCGTATTCTCACCTGAACCTTACAGAGTAATGCTAGGCGGAGTTCTATATTCTTCGCTCGCTGGTAACGCTTCTCGACGATTCCATCCCCTTCATCGCCGGCTGTGAGATCTCCGCCTGATGGATTACCTGCAAAAGAAGGTCAAGCACATCCACTGAGTTGTTCACGAACCGACGAGCAGGAGGCAGCAGGTATGTGGTAGGTAGTAGGTGGCATGTGGGGACGGATGGGCTTCGAGGCTCAGGGTCTCCGGGGGCAGGAATCTCAACCAGAGCCGAAAGGCATAAAGAAAGGTCCGCGCTGCGTTGGCTGAGCGTGCTGCTGGGAGACACAACCACCCCCGTCTCCCCGCCGATAGAGACCCGATGATCGCTTTGCGCGAACTCGCCCTGCACTAGTGCTTGCTGAGCTTGGAAGCCATGCTCAGGAGCAGCTTGCGATTGGCGCTCGACATACCTTCGAAATCCTTCACCAACCGCTTAACAGGTTTCCCCGAGCCGACTTGCTCAGGCACCTTGGGCGCACTGGGCTTGCCCTCTCCATGAAACAAGAGCTGATACGGTTCGACCTCCAGTGCCTTCGCAAACTTCTCCAGGGTCGAAAGGGAGGGGGCGGTATACCCGCCTTCTACACGGGATATGTAGGAACGCAAGAGACCGGACCGTCTTTCGATGTCACCTTGCGACAAGCCTTTTGCTTCGCGCAACGCTCTTAATCTTTTTCCAAGTTCCATGCGGTTATTAAATCAGAATTGAGCACAAGTGTCAATCACGCGGAGTTAATATAGTCTCCGACTTACTTAAGATGGTTGCTCTCGAGACTCCTCGCCCCTTGCGAAGCCAGCAGCTCCAGGAGCGTCAAAGCGAGTATCGAGCCCCCCACCTCGCTAAGAGGGGGCACGAGAATCGCCATCTCCGAACGATCAACAAGCTCACGATCGTTAGTGTCGGTAAGCGTAAACAGCCTTGCCCCTTTGAGCTTGATTTGGGCGGCGGCCTGATGAACCTCCCGCTTGATCCTCAAACGCGACCCGGAAACAAACATGGCGACGTCCCCGCGCCGCAAATGTAACAGGGGGTATGAACAGAATTCGGACACCTCAATTCCCTCACCATGAATCCCCCCCAATGCGCTTAGCCGCCGGGCGCCGCGAACAACCACGGGATGATAAAGACCGCCTCCTACCAGCCAGAACCGGTCCGTAGCTCGGAGTTCCTGCGCCAACGGGCGAAGCGCGTCAGAGAGCTGGGTAAAAGACCACTCCATTTGTCCCGGCAATCGCTTCAATTCGTCTTCGAACAACTCAAGCCCTGCGCTGGAGTGCTTGAGGACGCGCCCCGCAATCAGAGCAATACTGGAAAGTGCAGCTAGCTGGCAAACTGCGGCGGCCGCAGAATCCTCAGCGCCTTCATCCCGCGTGAGAAAAACGCCCTCGCACGCCCTGGCCAGCGGGCCATCGGGGTTACGCGTCAATGCCAGGAGTGCGGCGCCTCGGGAGCGCGCGATGCGGACGACCTCGAGCCCCTCCGGGTCTTCGCCCGATGCCGAAATCACGACCACGACCGATCGGGGACGCAGCGTGGAAAGCGTGTACGCTTCAAAGACCCTTGCGGAGCGTACCAGCACCGGCCAGCCGGCCAGCCACTCGAACAAATAAGCCCCCGCCATAGCCACCGGCAATGATGCGCCACAGCCGCAAATGTAGATTGGTGCTTCACCCCATCGGACGTGGCGGATAAGCGTTTCGTATTCGCGGACGCCCTTTTCGAGCGTCTCACGGAGAAGGCGGGGGATTTCCAGGATCTTCGCTCTTGTTTCCATATACGGCCACCTTGGGGACCGGTTGGTTCCTCGTCAACGCAACTCTTCCGCTCTTGGAACGCCAGGCATCCCTGCTTCCACGGAAATACCAGAACCATGCGCACAGAGGTGGGCGCCAAAGAGCAAGATCAAAGCTGCTCCATAAGCCCACAGCAACAGAGTTGCGGAAATAGCGAACGGCCCGTAGACCTCCCGGAAGCGAAAGAGCGGCAAGGTCTGCATGTAAATGAGTTTCCCCAGCTCCGTCAAAACACCCCCGATCACGGCCGCGGGAAGAACCCGGTTGACCGGAACCCGGCCGTTCGGCAGGAAGAAATAAATCACGAAGCAGATCGAGACGGCGAGCGGGACCGAGATCATTTCCATAACACCACGAGAGACCGCCGCCACTACCACCGGGGAGGGGATCCATCCGAGGGCGAAGGTGAGCACCCATTGCGCGGCGGTGGAGAGGAGAATCGAAAGAAACGCCATAAGACCCGTCGCCACAGCCAGAAAGAAGGACATAACCTGGTTCTTCAGGAAGTTGCGATTCCGCCCAATACCCCACACATGATTCAGCGCGACTTCCAAGGGCAGAAAGACCCCCGAACTGGTGAAAAAGAGCATAACCACGGAGATGAGTTGAAGCCTGGGACGCCCTTGTGCGAGCTGGGTAAGGTTTCGAATGATGGAATCCGCTCCCGCAGGCAAGTGAATCCGCAAAAGCTCCAGGATCACGCGGTAGGCGCCCTCCCAGTGCAGCCACCGGAGACAAACTGTGAGCAAGAGGAGTGTGAACGGAAAGAAAGAGAGATACACATTCGCGGCTATCGAGAACGCGTAGGCATGCACCTCCGTCGCAAACAAATAACGCAGGCTCAGAGCGAGACGGCCGCCGATTCCCTTAAACAGTTCGATGCGGCTTTCGCCCCTTTCAGCCAAGCCCGTCTCTAAGTCTCCCTTCGAGAGATGCTGAAACATCAAGAACTATTCCCTCTCTCTTACCTACGATCGCCCCGGCGGAGACTGTCAATCCCGCGCGTTTCCAGCTTAGTCCATTCCAACTGAAACGAAGCGAAGTATAAACGATGTGCCCGCCTGCCGCCAGGGGGCGAAAAGCTGGGTAGTGTCCTAATATGCGACGTAGGACAGGGTCCCGCCTTGGGGGACCGGCCTGGCCGCCCCAAGTGGCGGCCCTACATTCTAATTGGGACACTACCAAAAGCTGACTACAGACTTGCACTCGGCAGCGGACCCCAATCACAATAATAAGACTGCAATAGAATGACCATCTATATGATCTGCGTCATCTGTGGATTAACCAGGGCAAGTTAAGGAGGACTGCCCTGCGCAGGAATTTACAATTCGGACATAGAAAAAAGTGCTATAATGACCACTTGCTGCAAATCAACTGAGACGGTTGGGCTTCATCTGCTGATGAGCTCGCAAGCGGGGCGATTCATACCAGCTCGTCTTGTCGCCTTCAGGAATCGAAGGAGCAAAGCATGAAACGAAAAAAGCAGAAGCCAAAAGAGGCCGCGCCAAGGAAAGAAAGTCTGACCCGGCGCGACTTTTTGAAAGGGGCCAGCGTCGCCGTATCCAGTGGACTGCTGATTACGGAAGCGCACGCGGCCTCTCCTCCAACAGCGTCGGATGCTGTCGCTGGCCCAGGGCCTGTCCCCATCACTTTGAGGGTTAACGGTAAGCCTCACAAACTGAATCTCGAACCCCGCGTCACACTGCTCGATGCTCTTCGGGACCATCTGGACCTAACAGGGGCTAAGAAGGTGTGCGATCGCGGGGTCTGTGGCGCTTGCACGGTCATTCTGGATGACAAACCAGTCTATGCTTGCAACTTGCTCGCAATACAGGCGGAGGGACATAACATCGTGACCATCGAAGGACTTTCGCACGATGGCCAACTTCATCCCGTCATGACCGCCTTTGTCGAACACGACGCGCAGCAATGCGGCTTTTGCACGCCCGGTTTTGTCGTGGCGTGCAAGGCCTTCCTGGACAAACATCCAAACCCCACGTTTGATGAGGTTGAAGAGGGACTGGGGGGGAATCTCTGCCGCTGTGGGACGTACGTCGGGGTTCGGCAAGCCGTGCTGGAGGCCGCCAAGTCGATGAAGGGAGGGAAAGCACATGCCTAAGTGCAAATACGATTGGCCGGAAGCAGGAGAAAGGAAACTTATCGGCAAGCGGATCAGCCGCATTGACGGGCCCGCCAAGGCGAGCGGCAAGGCCAAGTACACTTTCGATGTCAACCTCCCGGGCATGCTCTATGGCAAGATTCTGCGCTCACCTTATGCTCATGCCAAAATTACCGCCTTGGACACATCCGCCGCTGAGAGCACACCTGGCGTGAAGGCAGTTCGCAAGATTCAGGACGTGGGCAAGGAAATTCAATGGGCAGGGGATGAAATCGTGGCCGTGGCGGCGGAAAGCGAAGATATTGCTCGAGACGCCTTGGATAAGATCAAGATCGAATTTGAGCAACTCCCCTTCCTGGTTCATGAAGAAGACTTGAGCCGAGCTGGCGATCACGCTAAACAGGCCGGCACGGAGAAAGCCGGTGACCCGGACAAGGCTTTCAGCGACCCAGAGGTGGTCATTTCCGACGGTTACTACGGCATAGCGGCGATCACACACTGCTGCCTTGAATCGCACGGTAGCGTCGCTGAGTGGACGGGTCCGGACACTTTGAAGACCTATTTCTCCACTCAAAACGTATCCGGAATACCGGGTGAAGTCGGTGAAGCACTAAGGCAGGCGGGCATTGACGTCAAGAACAACAACATTGAGACCATCTGCCAATACATCGGCGGAGGGTTTGGCAGCAAGTTCGGTGCCGACCGTTGGGGTATTGAGAACGCCCGGCTGGCAAAGATTGCTGGCAAGCCCGTCAAACTGCTGCTCGAGCGTGACATGGATTTGGAAGTGGCCGGGGCGCGACCTTCCAGCTTCGCCAAGATTAAAGTGGCGGCAAAGAAAGATGGAACTATCGTGGCCTGGGATTCGAGTTCCTGGGGCACGGGGGGCCCGGCGGGCACTACCATGCCTCCCATTCCCTACGTCTTCACCGGCATACCCAACAAGGTAACTCGCCACACCTCGGTCAGCACGAACACCGGTCCCGCGCGTGCCTGGCGGGCTCCGACCCACCCCCAAGCGGCACTGCTCACGTGGGCTGCGCTTGAAGACCTTGCCGCTAAGCTGAACATGGACCCGCTTGAGTTCTTCTCCAAGAACGCCGATCTCGCGGGCGAGCGCGCGGACGTGTACCGGCAGGAGCTTCGAAAGGCTGCTGAGCTGATTGATTGGGAGAAGAACTGGCACCCGCGCGGCCACCAGACTCCCAGTTCCATCAAGCGTGGCCTGGGAATCAGCCTCCACACTTGGGGTGGCCGTGGGCACAACAGCAATTGCAATGTGAACATTCATCCCGATGGCTCCGTGGAGGTAAATCTGGGGAGCCAAGACCTAGGCACCGGGACGCGGACCGTAATCAACATCGTGGCGGCAGAGACCCTGGGTCTTCCGCTTGAGGCGATTGCGGTAAATATCGGAGATAGCAAGTATCCGATCGACGGCGCCTCGGGCGGCAGCACCACCGTGGGCGGAGTCAGCGCTTCCACTCGGCGCGGATGCGTGGATGCCCTCGATCAACTCTTCGCTGCCGTGGCCCCCAGCCTGGGGGTCCCCGCTGACCAACTCATAGCCGCTGGTGGAAAGATTCAGGCGAAGGCCGACTCTTCTAAGAGCCTTACCTGGAAGCAAGCCTGCGCCAAGCTGGGTGTGAAGATGATTCAGGTGACTGGCAAGCACCCCGGTCCCTGCTCGCTGGGCTCCAGTGGTGTGGGCGGAGTGGAAATGGCGGATGTCTCTGTGGACACCGAGACAGGAATCGTGAAGATCAACAAGATGGTGTGTGCGCAGGACTGCGGGCTCATCATCGACATGAAAACTGCGGAGAGCCAGTGCTATGGCGCGCTGATCATGGGCATCTCTTACGCACTGTTCGAGCAAAAGATCATGGACGATGCCACGGGCCGTATGCTGAATCCCAACATGGAGTTTTACAAGCTGGCGGGCATTGGTGACATCGGCGAATTGGTGGTCCACATGATGACTGGACCGGGATATGACGAACGCGGCACGATTGGCCTGGGTGAGCCGCCTGTGATTTCGCCCGGGGCCGCCATCTCAAACGCCGTGGCCAACGCCCTTGGTGTGCGCGTGCCCACCTTACCGATCACTCCGGAAAAGGTTCTAGCCGCACTCGAGAAAGGAGGGGGAGCCTGATGCAAGCCTTCGAATATGTTAGCCCCACAACCCTACAGGCAGCCGTCCAATTGTTGGCCGAGGCGAAGGGCGAAGCTGCGGTCCTGGCAGGGGGAACTGACCTGCTGAGTCTGATGAAGGATCGGATTGTCAGTCCAGGGCGTGTCGTCGATCTGCAGAAACTCCGGGAACTGAGGCGAATCGAATTCCAATCGGGGTCCGGCTTGCGCCTGGGTGCTTTGGTCACCTTGGACGAGTTGATCGAGAATGCGGAGGTGCGACAGCATTATCCGGCCTTGGTCCAGGCTGCCCAAGGCGTCTCCAGCCCACAGATTCGCAGTGTAGGAACTGTGGGTGGCGACCTTTGCCAGCGGCCGCGCTGCTGGTACTACCGGGCGGGATATGGCCTGCTGGCGACTTATAAGGGGAAGCCCTTGGTGCCGGACGGCGACAACCGCTACCACGCTATCCTGGGCAATTCTGGACCCGCTTATTTCGTGAGCCCGTCAAGCTTAGGGCCGGCCCTGCTCACCCTGGGTGCGAAAGTTCGGCTGCACGGTCCCGAGGGAGCGCGGGAGCTCGAAATCGAGAAGTTCTTTGTCACCCCGGCAAGCGAGAGTGAAAGCGAGCACGCGCTCAAGGCGCACGAAATCGTTACTGAGATCGTTGTGCCCGCTGCCGACGGAATCAAGATGGCAGTGTACGAAGTTCGCCAAAAAGAGGCGCTGGACTGGCCCTTGGCTGCCGCCGCTGTTGCGCTCAGCTTCGACGGTGATGCGGTCAGAAGGGCGCGCGTCGTGCTCGGTCATGTGGCGCCCGTGCCTTGGCGGTCACCGGAGGCGGAACAAGCCTTGGTGGGAAAGACCTTTATTGACGAACTGGCGGACGAAGCCGGAAAAGCCGCCGTTAGCAAAGCCACCCCGTTGTCAAAGAATGCCTACAAGGTCCAACTGGCCCGAGTGGCGGTCAAGCGCGCCTTGTTGCGCGCTGTGAAAGGAGAAGTGTGATTATGCCTGAACCCACTCCTCAGCCTGGCATTTCCCAGGAGCGTTGCCGGTTGTTGCGCTCCAAGTGGATGTTTATCGAAGCTGAACCTGACCCCACGGTCCCCCGCTCCGACAGCGGCATCTGTTGGTGCGTCCACACCCAGAATTGCCTTGGGCCGGATGGTGAGATAGCCAGTATGGAGAACTGCAAGCCTGGCCGTGCTTGCTACGAATCCCTCTGATTGTGCGCGCGCATGGTGGCGTGTGAAGACTCGCCCAAGGTGCTTAGAAGCCCCTGCCAGCATTGCTCTGTTAGGTTCAGGCGAGAATACGTTATCCGACCATCCGCAGCAGCTCCGCAAATCAAACAGGACTAAGGCAAATGAAAAACACACGACTCTCGCGTTTCGCCCTATCGCTCCTCGCCGGACTGCTCTTTGTCGCTGGCGCGCATCAGACCCAGGCTCAGCAAGCGAACAAGAAGGCCCCCGATTTTGCCGAGAATAAGCCGGAGGCGCTCGGCTTCTCGTCCGAGCGACTCGAGCGGCTCCATGCGGCGATGCAGCGGGAAGTGGACCAGAAGCAGCTTGCCGGCGTCGTAACAATTCTGGCGCGATACGGCGAAGTGGTCGAGGAGAGGACCTACGGCAGGAAGGACATCGCGAGCGGCGCTCCGATGACGAGGGACACTATCTTTCGCATTTTCTCCATGACCAAGCCGGTCACCGGCGTTGCCATGATGATCCTCTACGAAGAAGGCAAATGGCATCCTTTGGATCCGGTCTCGAAGTACATCCCCGAGTTCGCCCATCTGAGAGTTTTCAAGGGCGTGGATCAGAGCGGCAAGATGATTCTGGAAGACCCTGTCCATCCCCCGACCATGCGCGAGCTGATGACCCACACCGCGGGCTTCACATACGGGTTCTTCGGCAATACTTTGGTCGACAAGATGTACGTGGACCAGCAGGTGTTTAAATCTCAATCCCTGCAGGACATGATCGACAAGCTTGCGAAGATCCCGTTGCTCTACCAGCCGGGAACTCGCTGGGTCTACAGCGCGTCGATGGATATCCAGGGCTATATCGTTGAAAAATTGTCGGGCCAGTCCCTGCCCGATTTCATGCAGCAGCACATTTTTGGGCCCCTCGGCATGAAGGACACCGGCTTCTTCGTTCCCAAAGAAAAGCGGAACCGGTTTGCCACGCTCTACAGAGAAGACCAAAAAGGCCAACTGGTTGCGGATGCGACGGCCGGGGGAGCGCCCACCGACTATGCAACGCAGCCATCGATGCCCTCGGGCGGCGGCGGTATGGTCTCGACCGCGCAGGACTATCTGCGCTTCGCTCAGATGCTCCTGAATGGCGGCGAACTGGACGGCGTGCGCATCCTGGCGCCGGCCACGGTACAGCTCATGACCTCAAACCATCTCGCCCCCAGTCTTATGACGGGCGAGTTCTCGATTGGTTCAGCGATCATCCGGCCCGGCATGGGGTGGGGCTACGATTGCGCAGTTTACTCGGACCCGCTGCAAGCCGACGAACTGGTGGGCAAAGGCACTTTCTTCTGGCTCGGAGCGGCGGACACTTGGTTCTGGGTCGATCCCACTAACGATCTGATTTTTGTTGGCATGACCCAGCGAATGTTCGGCCCCGGGTGGCCCAATGTGGAGGCGTTGAGCCAACCCTCCGTGTATCAGGCGCTTCTGAAGCCGCGGATGTGATCCACGCACTCCAACTTTGATTCAGGTTAAAACCCCGCCCTTCCGATTCAGCCGCAGACAAGCGAGCTTTTGGAACCATCAATGAGTGGGAAGATAAACTTGTCCGCGCGCGCCGACGGAGTAACTTTCGGTTTTCTCGGACATCGAATACGTGTGGGGCGATCTGAGTAATTTGCTCGAAGGAGGGTACATCATGCGGAAGCTTTGTCTTCACGCGGTTGTGGGGTTAGCTCTGATGGTGCTGTTGGCCATCCCAGGCAGCGCAGCGATCAAGGGAGACTATATCGAAGCTCGAAGCGCAGATGTTTACACCGGCCCATGCTTCGCCAACGGCGAAGTTGGCCTGGTTGGAAACGAGGCGATCCTGGCATGGAGAATCAAAGAAGGCGACTGGAGGGGAACCAGTTTGAACGGCCTGGGCGTTGTGGCGGTCGTGAAGGCCCATGCCACACTAGTGTAGTGTCCCCAACGCTTCTTTACATTTGGCGACTTTGGACATGATTCGTTCGACCGAGGCGGTCCATACAAAGACACGAGGATTCTGGTTGTGATTGTCCAAATATTCCTTGATGGCAGCG
>Ga0208039_1000698_pt1 | contig 18023 bp, 13 predicted proteins | sample June2015DPH_20_1_2_FD_184722 | JGI IMG/M metagenome (GOLD analysis project Ga0208039, IMG submission 184722) | Peatland microbial communities from SPRUCE experiment site at the Marcell Experimental Forest, Minnesota, USA - June2015DPH_20_150... | ecosystem: Environmental > Terrestrial > Soil >... | reverse complement strand
CGAGGGTAGTAGACTCGAATAAGTCTGGGAGCAGCCATGAAAACCGCCTACCTTGACATCGAAACAAACTACGTCGGGAAGTTCACCGACCAGCGGCTGTTCAAGGATTACCAGCATCACCGGATCACGGTCATTGGGGTGCGAATTCTGGACGGGACGAGCGACGCTTTCATGCAGCTTGTGGGGAAGGATGCGACGAAGGCCAACCTGATGCAGGTGCTCAAAGGGGTGGAGCGGCTGCTGACGTACAATGGGCGATCGATTCCTGACAACGTCAAGGGGTACACGGGGTTCGACTTCCCGGTGATCGCGGCGCAACTCGGAGTGGTGCTGGACAAAGAGTTCCAGCACGTGGACCTGTGCCCGGAATGCTGGAGGAAAGGGCTCTGGGGCGGGCAGAAGGTGGTCGAACAGAGCCTGGGGCTCAAGCGAAAGCTCCCGGGCAAAGACGGCAAGTGGGCCGACGAAACGTGGAAGCAATACGAAGCGACCCAGGACGAGCGCTGCAAGAACGAAGTGCTGGCCTATAACCAGGAAGACGTCTTGATGCTGCGCTGCATCGAAGAGGCGTTGCAGAAACGTTAGCCGCGACGCGGCATTCCCCCTTTCAATCACCAGCGTGTCCGGAGCAAGGGTTCTGGTCTGCAGACCCCTTGCGGAGACGCGCTTCCTCGGTTGTAATAGGCTGATGGATGCCAAGCGCGAAGCCGCAACCGAGATTGTGCGCCGGCTCAGGTCCGAGGGATTCCAAGCGTACCTGGTGGGCGGGTGCGTGCGCGACCTGGTGATGGGGCGCGAGCCCAAGGACTATGACGTGACCACTAACGCGACGCCGGACCAAGTGCTAACGCTCTTTCCTGACGCGCTCACGGTGGGCGCGCAGTTCGGAGTCGTCATCGTTCCCCGCGAGGGGGGAAACGTGGAGGTCGCGACGTTTCGCAGTGACGGACTCTACGCGGACGGGCGGCACCCGCGCGAAGTCCGTTACGCCGAGACTCCGCAGGAAGATGTGCGCCGGCGCGACTTCACCATCAACGGGCTGCTCTATGATCCGCTCAGCGACCAGGTGCTGGATTTCGTGGGCGGGCAGGCCGACATCCGCGCCCGGCGCGTGCGGACGATCGGCCCCGGTTTTCTGATCCACTTGGAGAGTTAGTTTCCGGCAGAATCTAGGAGTCGCAGAGGAGGTTCTGCCGTGAAGCGGAAGCGATTTTCTGTGGAGCAGATTGTGGGGGTGCTGAAGCAAGCCGAGGTGGGAGTTCCCGTGGCGGAGCTGATCCGTAAAGTGGGGATCTCGGAACAGACTTTTTACCGGTGGAAGAAGCAGTACACAGGCTTAGAGGTCGACCAGGTGCGCCAGCTGAAGCAGTTGCAGGAGGAGAACGTTCGGCTGAAGCGGCTGGTGGCGGACCTGACGCTGGACAAAGTGATGCTCCAGGACGTACTGGGAAAAAAACTCTGAAGCCCTCGCGGCGGCGTCCGGTGGTTGAGCACCTATGCGGCAACTATGGGGTAAGCCAGCGGCGGGCTTGCAGGGTGGGTCGGCTGAACCGAGGCACCTACCGGTATCGCAGTCACAAGGATCCACGGACCGCCTTGCGCATGCGTATCCGGGAGATCGCCCAGGCTCAAGTGCGTTACGGATATCGGAAGATCCTGGCGCTGCTCAACCGGGAGGGCTGGAAAGTGGGAAGATATCTGGTGTACCGACTCTATAGAGAAGAGGGATTGACGCTCCGACAGCGGCGGCGACGGCGGCGCCGGGTGGCCATCCACAGGCGGGAGCGGCAGAAGCCGACCGGACCCAACCAAGTGTGGAGTCTGGACTTCGTGGCGGATCAGTTGGCCGACGGGCGACGGTTCCGTGCCTTGACCGTCGTCGATGTGTTCACGCGAGAGAGCCTGGCGATCGAGGTGGGGCAGAGCTTGAAAGGAGAGGACGTCGTGAGGGTGTTGAACCGGATCAAGGGGCCGCGGGGAGCGCCGAAGATGTTGTTCTGCGATAATGGCAGTGAATTCTCCAGTCAGGCGATGGACATGTGGGCTTATCAGCACGGCGTGCGGATCGACTTCTCCCGGCCCGGCAAGCCCACCGACAATGCCCACGTGGAATCGTTCAACGGGACCTTTCGACAAGAGTGCTTGAATGCCCATTGGTTCATGACGCTGAGTGAAGCCAAAGAGATCATCGAGGCATGGCGGCGGGAGTACAATGAGAGCCGTCCTCACCGGGCTCTCGGAGAGCGGACGCCGAACGAATTCGCCAGTCAGGGCGCGGCTAGCCGCGCCCTGACTGGCCCCGAAAGAGCCGAGAACTCACTCTGAAAGTGGTACAAAAACCCCAGACCACTCAGTACCGAGAGGTACACACCCGCAATTCCACCCGCCTGACCACCCGCCATAAGCGCAAACACCGCGGTCAGGGGCTGTAGCTCCAAGCTGTTACCCATGATGCGCGGCGAGTTCACATAATCCTGCACCAGCCTCCACCCCACCAACAATCCCGCCATCCAGATCCAGTGTGAGTGAGTCAGGAAACCGACTGTTAGAAAGGTCACACCAGAGATCATCCATCCCACTACAGGCAGCAACTCCAGAGCACCTCCCAGAAGGCCCAACGCGATCGCAAACGGGAATTTCAGGATCAGCATCGAGGCGGAATAGAAGCCGAAGGAGAGGCCCGCCAAGGCGAGCTGGGCCCGCATGTACTGGCCCAGCATTGTATCAACCTGCCGCAGGATGCGCTTGACCCGCGTGGGATCCCCATGCCGCTCAAGGGCTTCGATCATGGCATCCGCCATCGGCCGTCCGTCTCGCAAGATGAAGGCGGCCAGAATGGGAATGAGGAAAAGCCAGATCGCACTCGCGGCGATATACCCAACGGACGCCGCACCGCGCTCGAAAACACGTGCGACGAAGTCTTGATTACGAGCCAATAAGTCTTCTATCTGCTGTTGCTGGGCGGCGTTCAAGCGGTGCCGGCCCCCCAGACCAGCGGAAGGCTTTCCACTGGAAAGATCTTGCAAGAGCTCGGGCACAGCCGTATTCAGGTTCTTTATTTGCGCCGCAACGTGCGGGCCTAACTTGTACCCCACGCTGTGGGGCGAACCCCTATAGTGAGACAAATTGATTGGGCACACCTGCCTTTTTTTCATTGAGCCTTCCGCGTATCTGAAAGCAGGGGATGGGGTCTGGGGAAGGGGACGGCGATTGAGTCCCCTTCTCCGGCCACCACTTTAGAAACCCTCATCTCGTTCCCATCGTTCTCAAAAAACTGTATGGTTGCACTCCGGAAATCGGGGGCCGGGCTGCCAGACTCGCTTTGCTGTTCGAACTCCTCCGGAGACCGGTAGCCCAACGCGGAGTGCAACCGCTGTCGATTGTAATACTCCTCGATGAATTCTTCGATGTTCGCCCGCAGATGTTCCAGGTTGTCGTATCGGCGGGCGTAAATTTCCTCCCGTTTCAAGGTTTTGATGAAGCTTTCGCAGCTGGCGTTGTCATACGGGTTTGCCGGACGACTCATGCTTGGAATCATCCCGTGCTGCTTGAGGATGGCCACGTATTCTGCGCACGCGTATTGCACTCCCCGATCCGAGTGATGGACCAGGCCAGGGAGCGGTTGCCGTTTCGCGATCGCCTGCTTGATCGCAGCCACTGCCAGCCGGCTCGCCAGCGTCCGCTCCAGCGCCCAGCCCACCACTTTGCGCGAGTGCCCATCGAGGATCACGGCCAAATAGACAAATTCCGCTTTCAGCCGAATGTAGGTGATGTCGGCAACCCAGAGCTGGTCGATGCCGGTCAATTTCATGCGGCCGGCAAGGTTCAGATGGACCTCGAAGCCATGATCGGAATCCGTGGTCACCACGAAGCTCCGCGGCTGCACGGCCAGCAGGTTGTCTTCTCGCATGATCCGCAGAACCCGCTTGTGGTTCACCGGCATTCCCCGCCGCCGTAGTTCCGCCGTGATCCGCCGATATCCGTAGCGGTGGCGATGGCCCAAAGCGATCTGCTGAATGGCCGACCGAACTTCCATCTCTTCCTCAACCGGCCGTTGCTCCCGCAGGGACCGGTAGAAACTGGCCCGGCTGACTCTGGCCAGCTCACACATGCGCTCGATACTCAGGCTACCTTGCAACGACATCATTTCCCGGATTTGGTCGTAGATGCCATCTCGCCAGAACCGCCGCGACTCTGGCGTCGAGCCTCGACTTTTTGCAAGGCACCCTTGAAAAAATCCACTTCCATCGCCTTTTCCGCTAACAGCCGCTTCAACTGTTGGGCCTGTTTACGGTAGGCCGATTCGTGGGTGCTCGGGCGAGCCGACTCTTCTCCTGGTTCTACCAGATCGAGTTTCCTGCGCCACTTGTAGAGGCACCGTCGCGTCACCCCCAGCTCTTGTGCCAATTGGCCCACATCTTCGCAGGTCCTCATTCGCTCAACAGCCATCCGCTGGAACTTCCGTGAGTATCGCGTCCGCTTCACTTTGCACCTCTTTCCCAGTGCAAAGTGTGCCCATCCTGACTGTCTCATTTCAAGGGTTCAGTCCATCGACAGCCTCCGCCATCCGCCTACGGCAACATCAAATTGATGTGTTTGGACAGGGGATCCGCCCAAGAGCTACAAACCGCGGCCTGTCGCGCATCAGCGACGTTTGAGGAAGCTCTCTCACCCTTTCTGGAAACATCATAAGGTCTTAAATGTCACGGCATCGTCGTCCGAGGAGCGACACCCTTCCCCCGGCCAGGAATAGTGTCTCCCAATCCGTTGGCCGCGGGAAAATTCCGGTTGAAATCAACTGCACCTTGCGCGATGTTCGGGCTCAACAGGTATGCCTTGTTCCGGCATAATGTGCGCAGAAACTTGTGTATATCCGAAGGTTTTCCACACAATGAAAACCGTGGCTAAGAGAACTCCCGATCACGACGCTCTCTGCCGTCTTGCGGAGCAGCAGGCAGGATACTTCACGGCTCGCCAGGCGGCCAAGGGGGCTTGGAGGTAAGTGAGGCGGGCCGGCTGCGGCAGTTGGAAGACGAGAATCATCGGCTGAAGCACATCGTGGCAGACCTGACGCTGGACAACCAAGCCTTGAAGACGGTGGTTTCAAAAAAGTTCTAACGCCCCCGGACCGGCGCGAGCGCGCGGCGTAAGGTGTGAACGATCTCAGGCCTGTGCGTTCTGCCGAAAGCGCCCCGGGGAAACGCCCGTCGCGTGACGAAAGACGCGGTTGAAGGTTTTGACAGTTCCGAACCCGGCTGCGTTGGCGACGCGGTACGAGGGCAACTCGGTCTCGAGAAGCAGCCGTTTCGCCCGCTCCAGTCGGTACTGCGTGATTTCTGAACTGATGGATCGACCGAGAGCGCGCGAGAATCGCCTCTCGAGCGTTCGTCGAGACACACCCGCTTCTTCGACAACATGCTGGACGTTGATGGGTTGCGCGGCACAATCCTTGATGAAGTGCAGCGCGGTGGCCACGCGAGGGTCATCCGGGGCCAGGATCTCACTTGACTGGCGGGTCACCACATAGACCGGCTCGACCTGCACAACCCGTTCTTCCGCCGAGTGGCCGAACATCAGGCTGTCGAGGAGTCTGGCGGCTTCGTACCCCGCCTTTTCCACATCCAAGGCGATGCTGGAGAGAGGAGGATTGGACAACTCACACATCAACTCGTCGTTGTCCACGCCTACCACGGCCACGTCATCGGGTACTCGCAGTCCGGCAGCGGAGCACGCCTGCAGCACCTCCCGTCCACAAATATCGTTGCAGGCCATCAGACCCACGGGCTTAGGTAGTGATTTGAGCCAGGCCAGGAGAATCTTTTGCTCATGCTCCCAATCCTCGATCCACTTGGGCAAATGCATCCAGTTCCCTAACTCGATCCGGTGCGCCTGGCCCTGAAAGCCCCGGTCGCTCAAGTATTGAGAGAAAGCTTCTTCGCGGCCTGCTGACCACGCGCAGCCGTGAAATCCGCAGAACGCGAAATGACGCAGGCTTCGGTCTGCCAAGTGAGTCGCCGCCATGTGGGCGATGCCCGCGGAATTGGTGCGGATTTCGCCGAACCTGTCTCCGCGTCGGGGCGAGCGGAACTCGTCCAGGGAAGAGGCGACGAAGGGAAGCCCCGTGGCACGGATTTCCTTTGCCATTTCCGGCGAGTGGATGCGGGCGATGATGCCCGTTCCGCTCCAGGATTTCGCCTTGGGCAGAGCCTGCTCGAGATGCCCGGGGGCAACATACAGCGACCACGGCCCGTGCAAACGAGAGTAACGCACAATGCCGCGAAGCAGTCCCCGCCCATATTCCGTCGAGGTTTCCAGCAGTAGGGCCACCTGAGGTATCCGTGCGATGGCACGGGTTCTGGTCATGGCTTCCCTCCCTGCTCCGGAGTGGCGCAAGTTAAGGCACATCACTGGCTTATAGCTCAAGGCCCATCGGTTTTCAAGCAGAATTCGACAAAACTTGGGTCACTTGGGCGTTGACGCAAAATGTCTGACATGTTCCGCAAATTGGGGTCTAGACAATCGGGGGTTCGACCATTAGCATTGGTCCGAAAGACTAGGCTTGGTTTTGCCTCCTGCGGTGGGTGGAGTGGCAATCCCAAGCCCTGGGGCCGCTGGAACATTTTCCCGTTGCGGCGGAGCCTTCGCGTCAAATCTCCAAGCGTCGAATCCCTGCTGGATGTCTTGTCGGGCGTCGGGTCATGGGGAGGCACAGGGGAAGGGCAAGGCCTGTGGTCCTCGTCGCGTCCCTGTGTGTTTCCGATTTCTGCAAAACCTCAAGGAGGTATCCCATGAAGACACATGTTCTTCGTTCGCGGCACCTCTGCTTTGGGCTGCTGTGCTTTGGGCTGCTGCTTCTTCCCGCAGCCGGCTTCAGCCAAGAAAAGGCCGTGCTTACCGGCACCGTCACTGACTCATCCGGTGCAGTCATGCCGGGGGTCAAGATTACAATCACCGGCACCCTGACGGGTGTTGCTCGCACGTTGGAAACCAACACTTCGGGCGCCTACCTGGCTCCTGAACTCGTTCCTGGGACGTATGAGATCAAAGCGGAGGCTCCCGGGTTCAAGACCTATTCGCAGACCGGAATCGTGTTGAACGTGAACGACCGGGTCCGGGTCGATATTCCCATGCAGGTGGGCCAAGTCACGCAGAACGTGACGGTGTCGGAGGCGGTGGTAAAAGTGCAAACCGAATCCGGCGAGGTGGGCGACCTGATTTCCGGCACACAGCTGACCCAGCTTCCGGTGAACACACGCAGCTTCTTTGTTCTGGCCACGCTCACTACGGGCGTCGTGTCGGCCATGCCGGATTTCACCCTGCCGATTCCGGTAGGGGGCGACAGCAGCATCCGCTTCAACGGCAACCGCAATGACCACAACATCTGGATGATTGACGGGGGCGAGGACTACGACCGGGGATGCGGCGGGTGCGTCACCGTCATGCCTTCCATGGACGCCCTGGCTGAGTTCAAAGTCATGACCAGCAACTATGGGGCAGACTTCGGCATCGGGTCAGGGGGCACCGTGAACATGATGCTGAAGTCTGGAGCCAGGAATTTCCACGGCTCGGCGTACGAATACCTGCGCAACGACGCCGTGGATGCCGTTAATTTCTTCACTAACGCCGTACCGCGCAACGCGGACGGGACGCGCGCCGCCCCGGCTCCCGTGCTGCGCTTTAACAACTTTGGCTGGAACCTGGGCGGGCCGATCTACATTCCCGGCAAGTACAATACGCAAAAAAACAAGACGTTCTTCTTCTTCAACCAGGAGTGGCGAAAGATCCGCTTGGGGAGCACGGTCAGCCCCAATTCCCCTCCGCAGGCACTACGGGACGGCGACTTCTCGGGCTATGCCACAACTATTATGGTTCCTACGGCGGCCGAGGTCGGCGACCCAGCAATGCTGGCCAAGTTCGCCGCTGCAGGAGTGACGCCCGGCGAGCCCTTCCCGAACAATGTGATCCCCGCCTCGTTGATTGACCCCAACGCCACGTTGTTCTGGAACACTGGCGCCATACCCCTGCCCAACTTCGGCAGCCGGTACACAGGTTCACGCATGGTACCTACCAACGTTCGCGAAGAGATCATACGCGTGGACCACAACTTCTCCGATAAGGTTGCCGTCATGGGTCACTTCATCAATGACGCGGTCCTCCAGCAGACGATGACCACGCTGTGGGCTGGCATGTCGTACCCCACTCTCGGTACCAATTTCAAGAATCCGGGTAAGAGCGCGGTACTACATGCCACTATTACTATCAGCCCGACCCTCCTGAACGAGGTCGCGTACAACTACAATGGCAACCGGATTTGGCTCACGCCTGTCGGCGTTTTTGCCAAGCCCAGCGGCATGACCCTCCAGGAGTTTTTCCCGGGCAACCTGGATGACCGCATGCCGGTAATACAGTTTCAGGACCAGATGGGCACGAACTACGATACCGGGTCCTGGCCTTGGCACAATGCTGCTGACAGCCAGCAGGTTCGCGATGACGTCAGCAAGATGGCTGGAAGCCACGCCCTGAAGTTCGGCGGGCAGTTCATGCGCTACCGCAAGAATCAGGACATTTTCGGGCAGACTCAGGGTGGCTACACCTTCAATGGCAGGTTCACAGGCTCTGATGTCGCGGACTTCCTCCTGGGTTTGGCCAATTCATACCACGAACTGGCCATCCAGGACCGCGGGCACTGGCGCACCACCACGCTCTCCTTTTACTTCACGGATAGCTGGCGAGCCACCAAGCGCTTGACCTTGAACCTGGGCGTCCGTTGGGAGATCATGCCACATGTTTACGAGGTTCAGAATCGTCAGTCGAATTTCTACCCTAGCCTGTACAACCCTGCTGACGCACCCATCTTCAACTCGGACGGGAGCCTTGATAGTACCGGGCCGGGGTTTACCACGGTCGAGGGTGTGCCCCTTTCCAACATTCCTTTCTACATGAACGGAGTGGGGCTCGCGGGAAAGAACGGCATCCCCCGCGGCCTGGTTGACAATCACTACAACACCATCGGTCCGCGCGTGGGATTCGCCTACGATTTGACCGGAAACGGCAAGACCGTCCTGCGCGGCGGGTTTGGCATGTTCTACGAGCGGATTCAGGGCAACGACGTCTATAACGGCGGCCCCAATCCTCCCTTCTCCTTCGACCCCAACGTGAGCCTCGTGTATTTCACCGATCCCAGTGTCAGTGTGCTGAATGGGGCGAAGGCAGCGGTGCCGATCTTCCCAGGGGCCTTCGCGCAAGCCCTGGACAAGCCGTACCTGCCTCCCACCAGCCAACAGTGGAGTTTCGGCATTCAGCGCGAGCTGATGCCGCGCACGGTCCTGTCAATCGGCTATGTGGGCAACGGGAACTACCATCAGTCGATTAATCGAAACATCAACATGCCCCTGCCGGACGATGCGCGGCGAGCGGACGTGTACGCTGGCACGATCGGCGTAAACTCGATTCGGCCGTATCTCGGCTTTAGCGCCATCAACTATGCCGAGAATTCGACCTCCGGCAACTACCACTCACTCCAGGCGAGCCTGCGCACGGACAACTATCACGGGTTCACTTTCCAAGGCGCCTATACGTGGGCGCACACCATCGACTTCGCCAGTGGAGACAACGCGACGTTCGCCTACAACCCGTATGACTTGACCAGTAGTCGCGGATCTGCGGATTGGGACATTCGGCATGTCCTGACGATGAACTACATCTACGAGGTGCCGTTGTTCAGGAACCATTCTAATGCTTTCGTGCGCAAGGGCCTGGGCGGCTGGCAACTCTCCGGGATCACCACGTTCCAGACGGGGCCACACGTAACGGTGACTTACCCGGGCGACAATGTCGGAGCGGGTGTTGGGAACGTGCGGCCCGACCTCACCGGCGATCCCAACGCGGGACCGAAGACTGTAGACAAGTGGTTCAATACTGCCGCATTTGCGGCGCCTGCTGCCCTTACTTGGGGGACTGAAGGGCGTAACGTCGTGTCTCGCCCCGGTCGCAACAACTGGAATATCTCGGTCCTCAAGAGGTTCAGCGGGATTCCCAAGGAGGGGGCGCAATTCGAGTTCCGCGCTGACTTCTTCAATGCTTTCAACCATACCCAGTTCCAAAACGTGGACACGAATTTCACTTCCGGAAGTTTCGGGGCGGTGACGTCCACCTGGGATGCACGCCGAATTCAATTCGGATTGAGGTTCGTGTTCTAACAGCTGGTAAAGACTCTTGTGTGGGGGCGATCCGGCAGCGGGTCGCCCCTTTTCTTTCCGTGCAGCTTGTGAAGCTCTTCAAGTCTTCTGCCCGCCAGACGAAGAGTTAAGGCATCCTCTTCTCGACCCTAGCTGTCCGCACACGCGCGCCTACACGTGGTCGGGAAGAGTTCGCAGAAAGTTTGCTTCCCTCGCGCAGCCGGGCCATGCCCGGCGACTTTCCGGAACGGTCCAGAGGACCATCGGCCCGATCGTCGGGCGTTTAGTGCGCTGGGGGCTTCTTAGCTGCTTTGCTCGCGGTGGGTATAGGCCCGGCTGGACTTCGCCCCAGGAACATCGTCAGGCTTTGAGAGAGCTAGTGCAGCCGGGACCTGTCCAAGACGCCAGCCGTTTCCATCTCCCGGACTATCTTTCGTATTTTCTCGGCGAAGCGACCGCTGGGCTGGGCTTGCAGGTAAGCCTGCATCTCGGCATAGGCTTTGTCGTATGCTTCCTGGGCCAGATAGACGTCGGCAACTTTCACATGATATTCGGGAGGAGGGGTGGGGTTGAAACTCAGGACTTTCTGGTAGTCGAGGTCTGCCTTGTCGTACTGACGCAAACCGAAATGGGCGACCCCAAGTTGGTAATAGAACTGCCACGAGCCGGGGGAGAGCCTTAGTCCTTCCGCCAGGATCTTCTCGCTCTCGTCAAACCTCTTCTCCAGGTTGAGAACTTGTCCCAGGGCAAGGTGAGCCTCGTAGTATCCTGGATCGCATTCAATGGACTTGCGGAGGGGTGCTTCGGCCTGGCTGGACGAGCCCATGTAGACCAGCGTGAGGGCCAATTGGGTTTGCGCCCGCGCAAAGCAGGGGTAATCAGTGATTGCTTTCTCGAGGTGGCCGCGAGCGCTGGAATACTCCCCGTTTGCGAATGCGCCAATCCCTTTGCGGTATTCTTCACGCGCCTTCTTGGGCGCCTGTTGGTCAGTCAAACTCGGAGCGAGCCCTTCCTCCCTCTTCGTCCCGCCCATCGGGGTCAGAAAAAAACTGACTAAAGCCCGGGCCGAAGGCGTCCTCAGGTCGCAGAATTGCTGCATGGCTTCGAATCCCTCTGCCGTTGCCGTCAGACGATAACGCATCTTGCGGAGGTCCACGAACTCGAATTGTCCGTCCTGATTGGCCGACTGCGTTCTCACCAGCTCGCCGTCTTCGGTCTCCAACGTCAAGGTCACACCGCTGGAAAGCGCACGCCCATCGGGGCCACGCACATATCCGCCGATCATCCCTATCTCCTGGCTCCATCCGGGCTGGGCCAAAAAGGCAGGGAGACCGAATCCAAGGAGCAGCGTAATCCTGACCCAAGGCGATTGACACAAACGCTGTCCGGGATTTGGCATATCGCCCCCCAATGTATGCTCGGCTGAGGAAACCAACAGATCAGCCGCTCAGGCGATCGTAAACCGCCCTCCAAGGAATAGCAAGACATCGTATCGAGAGGTAGCGTCAAGCATCTTGTGTAAATTCCTTGAGGGGTTTTCTCTCCCAGGAGCGGTTCAAGTGACTGATGACGCCGAAGACGATGCGATCGCAGCTCGCCGGGTTGGTGAAGCTCGACATGGGGCGCGTGCGGCGCCGCACCTCGCGGAAGGCGCGCTCGATGATGTTGGTGGTGCGAATCTTCCGCCAGTGCGCGGCAGGAAAAGCATAGAAGGCCAATAACTCCTCCAGGTCCCGTTCCACGCCGGCGACCGCACGCGGGCGAGGGGGGCGCCACTTGCGCGCCCAGCGCTGAAAAATCCCTTGGGCGGCCGTGCCGGCTGGGGGCCTGATACAGGGCCGCGGCCTCGCGCACGCACGAGCCTTCCTTCTGGGGCACCTTGTCGGCGATGTTCCGCAGCTTATGGGCCCAACAGCGCTGCGGGGGGACCTGCGGCCAGACCAGTGCCAGCGCGGCCCGCAGCCCCTCCGACCCGTCCACGATGACCAGCCGCAGGCCGCGTTTGGTTCTTCGCGTCCGTCCAATGCAGAGACGCCGCCGCCCAAACCGGGGCGAGGCGGGCTGCTGGGAGCGAAGCAAGTGGAATTCGGTTGACAGCCCGACCGCGCGCGCTTATCCTTCTCAGCGAATCTGGGGCGCTCCGGCCATTTTTGCAGACTGCGCGGGTGCGCTTCGACACCCATTTGGAGGGTAAGATGAACCCTTCTGGAAAGCGTACATTACCTCTTCTCATCACCTGCATCGCCCTCATCGCCTCCGCCGCTACGGCACAGGACGTTGCGAACCTGCCATACATGAATCCCAACCTGTCGCCCGAGCAGCGGGCGGCGGATTTGATACACCGCATGACGCTTGAAGAGAAGGCCTCGCAACTGGTGAACCAAGCGCGCGCGATCCCGCGGCTGAACGTCCCGGCGTACGACTGGTGGAGCGAAGCCCTGCACGGGGTCGCCGTGGACGGAACGACCGAGTTCCCAGAGCCGATTGGCCTGGCGGCTACGTTTGACGTCCCGGCCATCCATGAAATGGCGGTGGCGATCAGCATCGAAGCGCGAATCAAGCACGCGCGGGCCGTGCGCGCCGGCCATAGCGATATTTTTGAGGGACTGGATTTCTGGTCGCCCAACATCAACATCTTCCGCGACCCGCGCTGGGGACGCGGGCAGGAGACTTACGGCGAGGACCCGTTCCTGACCTCGCGCATGGGCGTGGCCTTTGTCACCGGGATGCAGGGCGACGATCCCCACTATTACCGCACGATCTCCACGCCGAAGCACTACGCCGTGCACAGCGGGCCCGAGCCTACCCGCCACTTCACCGACGTGGACGTCAGCAAGCACGACATGTTAGACACGTACCTGCCGGCGTTTCGCGCCACCGTCGTGGAAGGCCACGCGGGATCCGTGATGTGCGCGTACAACTCCATCAACGGCGAGCCGGCCTGCGCCAGCGAGTTCCTGCTGGAGGATCAGCTACGCGGAAAGTGGGGCTTCCAGGGGTATGTGGTCTCGGATTGCGGCGCCGTCCGCGACATCTTCAGCGGCCACCGCTTCCGCACCACGCAGCCACAAGCATCGGCGATTTCGCTGGAACGCGGCATGGACAATGAATGCATCGACTTTCTTGCCAAGGTGAAGGACGACCACGACTACAGGCCGTACATCGAAGCTGTACAGCAGGGCTATCTCACTGAAAGTGCGATCGACACGGCGCTTATCCGACTCTTTACGGCGCGGATCAAGCTGGGAATGTTTGATCCGCCGGAAATGGTTCCTTACACGAAGATCGGTGAGAAGGAACTCGACAGCGCTGAGCACCGCGCCATGGCTCGCAAGCTGGCGAATGAGTCCATGGTTCTGCTGAAGAACGATGGCACTCTGCCCCTCAAATCAGGAATCACAAAAATCGCCGTGGTTGGCCCGCTCGCCGATCAGACTCGCGTGCTGCTGGGCAACTACACCGGAATTCCGACGCATTCCGTCTCCGTGCTGGAAGGCCTCAAAACCGAATTCCCGAACGCGAAGATCACGTTCGTTCCGGGAACCCAGTTCCTGCGCAACGACGGAGATCCTGTGCCGGACAGTGTGCTGACGACTGAAGATGGCAAACCCGGTCTCAAGGCGGAGTACAGCAGCTGGCAGGGAGTCACGCTGGAGCCCGGAGCGAGGCCGACACCGCTCACGAGCCGGACTGAACCGAATATCAACCTCAGCGAAAGCAATCTGCCGGCGGAGGTCGCAGGGAAGAGGGCTATTGGCGTCGAGTGGACGGGTTTCCTGACGCCGCCGGATTCCGGCGACTACCTCATAGGCATACGCGCCGACGGCTTTGCCGGGGTGGCGGTTGACGGCAAGACGGTCGCGCAGGAGTTCAGAACCCACGGAGTCGAAGCAAAGGTCGGGCGCGTCCATCTGGACAAGGGGCAGAAAGTCGCGCTGGCCGTCAACTACGGAAACACGGGCGGAGGCCAGCCGCGCGCGCAGCTGATCTGGGCGAAGGTGAACAATGCCCCTTCGCCGGAAGCCGTTACGGCGGCGAAGAATGCCGATGTTGTGATTGCCGTCGTCGGGATCACCAGCCAGCTCGAAGGCGAAGAGATGCCGGTGAGCGAACCTGGTTTCCTGGGCGGAGACCGCACCAGCATTGATCTGCCCGAACCGGAAGAAGCCCTTATCAAAGCCGTCGCCGCGACCGGCAAACCCCTGGTCGTCGTGCTGATGAATGGCAGCGCGCTGGCCGTCAACTGGGCCAATGAACACACCAATGCGATTCTCGATGCGTGGTATTCCGGCGAAGAAGGCGGCGCGGCGATTGCCGAAACGCTGAGTGGGAAGAATAATCCTGCGGGTCGTTTGCCGGTCACTTTCTACAAGGACATCAGCCAGCTGCCCCATTTTGAAGACTACTCAATGGAAGGCCGCACCTACCGCTACTTCCAGGGAAAGCCGCTTTATCCTTTCGGCTATGGCCTGAGTTATTCGACCTTCGCCTACAGCGATCTCACCCTGCCACAGGCAGCCGTGAATGCGGGCGATCCGGTTGGAGCGGATGTGACGGTGACCAACACGGGAAAGGTGGCGGGGGATGAAGTGGTGCAGGTTTATCTGAAATTCCCGCCCGTGAAAGGGGCGCCGCGAATAGCTCTCCGCGGATTCCAGCGCATTCACCTCGAACCGGGCGCAAGTCAGAAGGTTCATTTCGAGCTGAAGAACCGGGACTTGAGCATGGTGACGGAGGACAGCAATCCGATCATCGCCGGCGGTGATTACACGATCAGCATCGGCGGCGGCCAGCCTGATACCGGAGCGCCGGGGGTCACCGGGCACTTCCGTGTTGAAGGCCAGATTGCCTCGCCGGAATAGCGGGTGTCCGGTTCCGCGAAGACAGGAACCACCAGCGAAAGGTAAGCGCGCGGAGCGGCAGATCATGACCGAACTAACAGCGCGCGCTCCGGTGCGCGCACATACCGCTGTTACCGGACGAAAAGACGAAGCGCTCACTTGCAGTTTTCCGTCGCACACAGATTCCGGCTGAAGAACGGGATCACGTGGTCCTTAAAACGGTAGGCGACGGCGCTGGTGTGGGTGCCGTGGTAAATCTCAAAGCTGTTGGCAATGCCATAGGTGTCGAGGACATCGTGCAGTTTGGTCGTGTCGAATCGTAAACCATCCTGGTCGCCCACATCGATCGCAATGGCGCGATACTGGCGCAAATTGTCGATGTATTGGTCGATGAATGCCAAAGGTGCATTGGCCGCCCATTTGGCAATCACATCGGGCTGGGGCTCACCATCTTTTCTGGGCAGGTCAAGATAGAGCGGCGGATTCTTCGGGTCGGGCGACCACGCCGCGGCTGAGGCGAGCTGAGCGCGGGCGAAGAACGACAAGCCAGCCGCATCGGCAGGAGTCTTTACCGATTCCAATTCCTTCTCTTCCGATGCCATAGCCTTCTGCCTGGCTGGATTTGCCGGCCTGGAGCCCATCGGCGAGAGGCAACAGGCACTCATGATATAAAGATTGCTGAACACGTCAGAATGTTTCATTCCAATGCGAGCGGTGCCGTAACCGCCCATGGAATGGCCTGCCAGACCCCGGCTCATGCGGCTAGGAATAGTGCGGTAGTGAGCGTCAATATAGGTGACCACGTCGTGGGCGATGAACCGCTCAAAGTCGCCTGTGGTGACGGAGCTCGAATACATCGAGCCGCCATACACGGTCTTCGAGTCGGGCAGCACCACAATTGTTTCTTTGGCGCCTTGGGCGAAAGCACCCTCGATGGTCTGCGGCACATGGATCTCGTGGGTCCATTGCTCGGCTCCAATGGAAAAACCGTGCAAGGCATACACGACTGGATAGCGACGGGACTTCTCGATAGCATAACTGGACGGCAAAAATACGATAACGTCGCGGTCAACGGCATCCCCCTCCAGATTGCCTTCCAGCGCTGTACCGTGGATTTTGATGTGCTCCACCGTAACAGGCTTCGCACCGGGAACCACCGGAGGCACTTCAGTCTGCACTTGCGCCGCAAGCCGAGGCCCTAGAGCGACGGCTATCAACAGCGTCACAACACAAAGCAATCTCGTTTTTATCATCGATATCCTCCCTAGCGACACCTGGCGAGAACGATTGCCGCAACGCCTTTGGGTTGATGCGCACACGAATAGCTCTGGCTGCACCACATCGATCCCGATGACGCGCGCAACCTCGGGCATCTTCATTACGGATTTCACGGTGCCTGTACCGAAATTGCCTTCCCGGTGTATCCAACGATCTTGTCGGGATTGGCCACGGGCGTGACGCCGGAACCGTGCCCGACGGATACCCAGACAACTTTAATTTCTATGCTTCGAGGCATTTCAGGATAACTTCCTTCTCGGTCCCCAATGGTCAGAGTTCGTGTTGACTCCGACCAGTGAAGCGGAATGATCGAGTGCGCACCGTTTTCATAATCGTAGCTATCGCCCGCGTCCTGATACAGCTCGAACTTGCCGTCGGCTCCAGGGTAAATCCGCAGTTCGATGGGTCCGGCCGGCTGCTGGTCGGCGTACTCAATTTCAGGGCCGAGGGGAAGAATCGAACCGGCACGTACGTAGAGTGGAAGGCGATCTAAAGGGGCGTCCGCCTCAATTTCACGGCCTCCCTTCTGTGATGCTCCGGTCCAAAAGTCGTACCACGCCGGGGAATCTGGTAGATACAAAGTTCTGCGAGTAGCGTCCGGCTGAAGCACCGGGCTAACAAGAACAGAGGGCCCAAACATGAACTGATCGCCAACGTCGCGAGCTTTCCCATCGGTGCGCCAATCCATCACCAGCGGGCGCTGGATCGTGTAGTCCTCGTTGGTGACGCGCCAAGCGAGGGAATAGATGTAAGGCATAAGGCAATACCGAAGCTTGTCGTAGTTGATCAGGATCGGTTCCACTTTGTCGTAAGCCCAAAGCTCATTTTGTGATCGGTGCCCGTGGGTACGGAAAATCGGACAGAAGGTTCCGTACTCGAACCAGCGTGCGTAAAGCTCCTGAAATTTCGGGTCATCGAGAGGCTTGTCATGAGGTGGCCAATAACCGCCGATATCGGTCGTCCAATATGGATATCCGGAAAGGGCGAAGTTCAGCCCGGCGGCCACTTGATGGCTCAAACCCCAATACGAGCCGTAGACGTCCCCTGACCACACCGTGGCTCCAACCCTTTGCTGGCCGAGGAAGGCACATCGCGTGAGTAGGAAGACCCGCTTCTTTTCGCTGGTAGCTCTCCAGTGTTGCTGGACTCCGAGAGTGTGCATGAACGGAAATACATTCGTGTACTGTGCGCCGTTGCCGATGGCGACGCGCTTGTTGCGCAGAATCGCGTCCCCCATGTCGGGCCAGTATTCTTCGGGCTCGGCGCTGTCCAACCAAAATGCGTCCCAGCCTTGGGAGAAGAGCTTCCCGACCAAGTGATCCCAATAAAAGTCGCGCGCCTTGGGGTTTGTAGCGTCATACACGTGAGCATTCGGCACGTCAAAGTGCTGGGCTATGAGGTCCCGGTAATTTTCAGACTTCGTATCAAAGAGCCCCCACACCGAGATCATGGCGTGGACGTGCTCATCATGCAATTGATTGAGTTCGGCGGGAACGTCGGGGAAGTTGGAATTGAAGACGGGGTCACCTTCCGTCTTCCACCAATACCAGTCCTGCACGATTGCATCCAGGGGAATATGTTCTTCACGGTAGCGATGCGCGATGCTTAAGACTTCATCCTGGGACATGTAACGGTCTTTCGATTGAAAGAACCCATAAGCCCACTTCGGAAGCATGGGCGTGTGTCCGGTGAGGTTTCGGTATTCATGGATGATCTGATCCATTTC
>Ga0208039_1000692_pt1 | contig 18170 bp, 21 predicted proteins | sample June2015DPH_20_1_2_FD_184722 | JGI IMG/M metagenome (GOLD analysis project Ga0208039, IMG submission 184722) | Peatland microbial communities from SPRUCE experiment site at the Marcell Experimental Forest, Minnesota, USA - June2015DPH_20_150... | ecosystem: Environmental > Terrestrial > Soil >... | reverse complement strand
AAGCTTGACGGCGGCTTTGGCTATTTAGAAATCAAACGGTTCGCTGTTAAATCCAAATGAAGTGGTCAACCAAAAATGGACAGAAGCCTTGATGTGCTGGTCGCTAATAATGAATTGAAAGCGCAAGCTTTTCTAGAAGAAATTGATGGGAAAAACCCCCTTTTCATCTGCACTATAGCTACAACGGAAACCGGCAAAATCTCCGGAATCTCCGCAGCAGGAAAAGACCCAGAATTCACCGATTACACTCCGCCAGCGGATGCTGAACTATTATTGCTGGGCAAGTGCAAATCGATTGCCGGTGTGCCTGTTACTCCTGATGGAATTCCGACACCAGCGTTAATTACCATGTCAGCTTTGCGTTTGGCTGATATTCCTGTGCTGGTTGTCAGTGGCGGGTTAAAGGTGAAACCGCAGATTCCCTTTTTAGACCTCGGCGGAAACCCAGGAAGAGACATTCGAACCGGCAATGCAGTTGATAATGTTGCGGAAGTAATTGAGCGAGCTAAAATTGCCGGCCAGCACTTGGCTAAGGCAGTTGATTACCTTGTCATTGGCGAGAGCATCCCTGGAGGAACAACAACCGCTCTTGGCGTATTGTCAGCTTTAGGCGTAAAAGCTGAAGGAAAAGTAAGCAGTAGCATGCCTGAAAATCCTCATGGCCTGAAAGCACAAACAGTTAGGGCAGGCTTAGCTGCTGCAGGCGAAAGTTTTGGCAGTTTAGCCAACAATCCAGTTAAAGCTATTTCCTGCGTTGGTGACCCGATGATGGCTGCTTTCTCAGGACTGGTAGTTGGTGCTGCTTCGCAGGTTCCAGTGTTGATGGCTGGCGGAACTCAAATGAGCGCTGTCTTAGCCCTTGTGAACGCATTGAACCCAGATGTTCTCTGTAACGTGGCTGTGGGCACAACAAGATGGGTTGCAAAAGACAAGTCATCTGACCTCAAAGGCATAGTTACTCAGTTCTGTGATGTGCCGATTTTAGCTGCTGACTTAAACTTTGGCTCCTCGCGTTTCCCCGGCTTGCAGGCGTATGAAACCGGCATTGTGAAGGAAGGTGTCGGCGCAGGCGGCGCTTCTATTGCAGCTATGGCTAAGCTTGGCGGTGCAGTAACAAAAGAACTATTGCTTAAAGAGATTGAGCGTAATTATGCTCTGTTGATGGGTTTGAAGTGAGATGGTTGTTAAAGAGTTAAAGAACCTTCTTTCTTTCCTCACGATTTTTCCAGTAACCATGGATAAAGACATGCTGACTGACTGCGCCAGAAACATGTGGGCTTTTCCCTTAATAGGTGCATTCATTGGTTTATTGGGTGGATTATTCGGCTGGATTAGTTATCTGTTTTTGCCTGGCATAGTGGTTGGCGGTTTAGTGTTGGCTTTGTTATTGTTGATTACTGGGCTTCATCACACTGATGGCTTATTGGATTTTGGTGATGGCGTTATGGCTCATGGTTCAGCTGAGCATAAGATTGAGGTTATGCATGACCAGTTAACTGGCGCTGGCGGCTTATCCTTGGGTATCATGACCATGTTAATTACAGCTTTAGCCATTGGCCAGTTGAATAGTAGCATAATAGTTGGGGGCATCATCGTTGTTGAGGTTTCAGCTAAGCTTTCTATGGTTGTTGCGGCTTGGGCTGGAAAATCTGTTCATGAAGGTATGAATACTCCGTTTCTAGAAGCTATGCAAAAAGGTAAAGGTAATCTGCGTTTGATTGTTGCGCTGCTTATTTCTTTCGCTGTAGCTTTGCCTCTGTTGCGGTGGGCAGGCGCTTTTACTGTTCTAGCAGGCGTAATTACTGGTTTAGTTATGGTCGCCATTGCGCATAGACATTTCAACGGGGTTACAGGCGACGTGTTCGGCGCCACTAACGAGTTGACTAGGATGGTTTGCGTGATTGTTTTGTTGGCGGTGGCTGCATGGGCGTGACAGCGCTTGTTATGGCTGGCGGAAAAGGAACCCGCATGCGAGTTGCAGAAGAGAAGCCATTGATAAAAGTCTGCGGCAAACCAGTCATCGAATACGTGCTTGCAGCCCTAAAGAAAGCCAAAAAAATAGATTCCATTGTTGTTGCTGTCAGTGGTTGCACGCCTAAAACTGCCAAGTTAATGAGCCAGTTCCCAGTTAAAGTAGTTGAAACTCCCGGGAAGGATTATGTTTCTGACATGGGTTATGCTGCACAAAACCTCAAGTTAGGAGTTTTTTTAGCCATCGCGGCTGATTTGCCGTTAATCACAGGCGAGGTCTTGGATGCCATTGTCGAACGTTATGAGCGTTGCGGAAAGCCAGCGTTGACTGTTGCTGTTCCGCTTGAAACCAAAACCAAGCTTGGCATGAGCATCGAGTACTCGTTCAAAATGGATAACAAAGACGTGGTTCCCGTGGGCATCAACGTTATAGATGGGCATAAACGGTACGGCGACGAATGGCTCGACCAAGACATTTACCTGCTTGACCTAGACGAATTAGCAGTAAACATCAACACGGTACAGGAACTGCACCTAGCCGAACGCTTACTAGCTAAACAAAGCAAAAAACAGACTTGAATAATTGGGCTTCTGGTGCTCCACGGAACACTATAACCCCCTTTTATGGTTCAACTTTTGGTTGCTTGCTTTCTAGAACTTCTTTTAGTGTGTCGCGCATTTTTCTGGCGTCGATGTCTAGGATTGGGGATTCGCATATCATTGTGGGGTGCAATTGTAAGTCGGCGATTACTTCGGCTAGCATGCGGAAGTCTGGTCCATACCTTTCCTCGTCTAGGGTGTGGTGGCGTTTTTCGCCTTGGCTTGTGAATTCGATTTTTGAGAAGTGACAGTGCATGCTTTTTAGGGCTTCTGTTCCAAGTATCTGCTCCACTTTTTCAGCCACTCCGCGAAAATCTTCAGTTTCCTTGAAGGTTCCTTGGTTTCTTGCATGCAGATGACTCCAATCAATAACGAGCTGTGTGCCCTCAACTTGTTCGCATATAGTTAGGATTTCATCTAAGGTGCCTACTTGGAATTTTCTTCCCATAGTTTCAGGACCAAGCTTCACCTTCAAGCCAAGGCTCTTCATTTGGGCGCTAACTTCTTTTAGAGCATCAAGGCAGGTTTTGAAAGCAAAGCTTTTTTCGAAGCGTCCATAAAATCCGGTGTGAAAAACCATAACGTACGCTCCCATCCAGTCGGCAGCGGTTGCACACGCGATCAAACGTCGTTTGCTTGCTTCCACAACATCCTTTTTACCCGACAAGTTAACATAGTACGAGCCATGAAGACTGAGCCTTACATCGTTTTTTCTTGCTTCAGCACCGAGTTTTTCAGCATCTTCCTGTTTCATCTGAGGCTTTTGACCCCACCGGACAGCTTGGTACTCAAAAGCGTCCAGACCTTCCTCACGCAGAAGCCTTGGAACATCAGGCAACTTTGCTCCGAAGAGTCTGAACATCGGTGGAACTCCTGCTGGACCAAAACGGGTATGCTCAGTCATCCGATCCCTTTCTATCTTTTACGTTAGTTGTCATTATTGCTTTCTATTTTAAAAACATGCACTCCAATAGTTGATTATGGAAGTGGGTTGTGTGAGCCTTCAGTAATCGGTAATCGGCATAACCGACATTTTTGCGTAAAAACGCCAGTTAAGTTAATGCTGTCTGTTTAAAATTCCGACAGTATTAGAAGGCTGTCGTGTCTTTATAGTAGCTGGGTTATTGTTGGAATCGGCACAAACAAGCGAACATAAATAGCCGCCACTATAATTCCGACAGTGATTGCTAGCAAAGCATAATCTCCCCTGTGAAGTTTGAGCAAGTACAGGTTAGTGCGTTTCTTTGTGGCTCCCCATGCTCGAGACTCCATTGCCTCTGCCAATTCAAGGCTTCTGCGGATAGCACTAACAATCAACGGGATAAGAACAGGCACATAATTCCTGATCCTTTTCAGCAAGCCGCCCTTCTCCAATTCCAATCCTCTGGCTTTTTGCGCATCCATTATAGTTTGAGCTTCTTCTGCTAGAACAGGAACAAAACGCACTGCAGTGGTAAAGGCGAAAGCAAACTCATAAGGCACACGCGATTCCTCCAGCGCTAAACCTAAATGGTCAGGCGAAGTGGTTAAGAAGAAAACTGAGAAAGACTCAACAAGCACCACGAAACGCAGGGTCATCGCAGCCGCATTTTCCACGTTAGGAGCTAACAACGTGTAGCCTGAAGTAAAATAGGTCGTTGCAACGTTAACTATGAAAATGAATCCTGCCAAAAAAGATGCTCCTCGCAAGGAACGTAGCCACTGCCTCTGAACACGTGCTAACAAAACAAAGGGAATCTGCAAAAAGAATAGAAAAAGCAACGGAATAATCTGGTAGAAAAGAATTGCAACCACAAAAATGGATATAACATACACGAATTTTATTCTGGGGTCTAAATTGTGAATTGGAGAGTAAACTTTCCTAAACCTTAAACCGTCAAAAACGCTCATTTCCGCAATCCACTCTCCTGAGCTTTCAAGATGATTTCTTTCGCTTCGTAAATGTCAATAATATCCTTTGGAAGACCCAACGACGACAACTTCAAGAAAATTTGAGCTATCTGCGGCAAAACAATAGATGATAATTCCAATAGCGCCGGGTCTGTAAGAATATCTTTCCCCAAACCATCAGCTACAATTTTGCCTTCCTTCATCAAGACCACTCTAGGATTGCATTCAGCCACAAACTCCACATCATGAGTAACAATAACAACAGTTTTCTTCTGAGTTTGCATTTGCATAATGAATTGGCGCAGTTTCTCCTTCTGCTCATGATCCTGCCCAATGGTTGGTTCATCCAAAATCAAAGTCTGCGGATCCCAAGCCAAAACGGAAGCCAATGCAACACGTTTCCGCTCGCCTCCGCTAAGAAGGAAAGGCGAAGTTTTCCTGTACTGGGTTAACGCTAAAAGATTCAAAGCCCACGTTACCCTCTTCTCAATAACCTCTGGTTCGAACCCGAAATTTTTTAGCGCGAAAGCAATTTCATCTTCTACTGTTTCGCTGAATAGCTGGTGGTCTGGGTTCTGAAAAACAAAACCGACATTTCGAGCTAAGGTTGCTACGCTTGTTTTGTTTGTTTCAACTCCATCCACACGTACCGTTCCTATTGTGGGTTTCAATAGACCATTGAAATGCTTAACAAGTGTTGATTTTCCCGCGCCGTTTTGCCCCATTATTGCGACGAATTCGCCGTCTTTTATGGTTAGGGAGACACCCTTCAATGCTTCAACTTTGTTAGGGTAGGAAAAGTGAACGTCTTCAGCCACAATCATTTAGGTTTCAGTGCCTCCATCAGTTGGTCAGCTAATTCTTCAGAAGATAATGGGATGTTGCCGTGGAGGTTTAAGCCGTCTTTTTTTAGCATTTGGTAGAGCAATGTTGCTTTGGGGATTCCGACGCCGATTAAACGCGTTTCCTCTGTGCTAAGGATTTCTCTTGGGTTTCCTTCGAAGCGGACTTTTCCTTCATCCATAACTATAAGGTGGTTTGTGTATTTTGCTGTTAAGTCCAGTCTATGTTCTACGAGGATGACGGTTATTCCCTGCTTCTTGTTTAACGCGTAGATTACTTCGAAAATTTTCTCAGCGCTTAGTGGGTCAAGAAAAGACGTTGGTTCATCTAACACGATAATTTCTGGTTCCATTGCGAGAACAGCCGCTATTGCCACGCGTTGCTGTTGCCCTCCAGAAATTTCGTGAGGTGACCGTTCACGCAAATCATAAATGCCTGTTAAGTTTAATGCCCAATCCACTTTTTTTCTCATTTCCTCTCGGGAGACCCCAACGTTTTCTAGCCCGAACGCCACATCTTTCTCGATGGATAGAGCGAATAACTGGTTTTCTGGGTTTTGAAAAACTAAGCCTACATGCTTTGCCATCTCATACGTGTGATGCTCAAGTGTGTTTACTCCTGCAACGGAAATTTCGCCTTTTAATTCTCCTTGATAGAAATGTGGGACTAATCCGTTGAAGCATCGGCACAAAGTTGTTTTTCCACAGCCGCTTGGTCCAGTAATTAAAACAAACTCGCCTTTCTCCACTTTAATGGAGACATCTATAATTGATGGTTTTGTTGCGCCTGGATAAGTATAGGTGAGGTTTTTTGTTTCAATTATAGCCATGTTTTTTGTGCCTGCTAACCTTAAGCGTGAGAGTTTGCTCATTTAAGCGTAGCTACGCATTTTTGGTTATTCTCTGCTTCAACAATAGCAGACACTGCTTAAGCGTTGGTTCTATCTCGCCAGTGCCGCTTACTCCTGCCGCCATGGCGTGTCCTCCGCCCACTCCCTGCAAGTATTCGCCTAACGGTGCAGCAATGTCCTTTCCTAAATGGACACCTGCTTGCTCAGTGAACTGGCGTGAGCAACGCAGGCTTACCTCGATTTTCCCGTTTTTCAGCCCCGCGACAGCCGCCACATGTGCCCCTAAGTCAACTAGGGCTTTGGCTGCTGAAGCTTGGTAAGCGCTAACATGTGAGAGCGCAATTATCCACTCGTTGATTCTTAAAATTCTGGCTCTTTTACAAGCTTTCAACTTAGCTAAGCGCTCAGAAGAGTCTATGGGTAAAGCGAACAGTGCCAAGGTTTCCTGCGCATCTATCCCTTCAGCGACTAGCTTAGCGACAATCTCTAAGGTGGGTGAATTTGCCAAGGCAAAATGTCGCGTATCAAAAGCTATGCCAATAAATAACGCTTTAGCCTCGTTCAGGTTAGGCTTGGTTTTTGCTTGTCTGAAAAGTTTATAGATTATTTCGCAGTTGGCTGCTGCTTTTTCATCTATTACGCATAACTTGCAAATTTTGTTTGTTTCTGGGTTTGGTGCGTGGTGGTCAATAATTATTTTTGGTGCAGGGGATTTTTTTAGTGTTTCAGCAACTTGGTCAAGTTGGTCAATGGTGTTAGTGTCTAAAAGAACAATTACGTCTGCTGATTCAATGTTAGGATTCATGTTAACAGTTATAGGCATATGCAAAAGAAGTTGCTTAGACGGCTTATTGATTCCTTGCGGGCACCCAATCTCAGTTACAACATTCGGCATAAACCGTTTTAGCAAACCCTGCAACGCATAAGCCGAACATATCGCATCAGCATCCGCACCGCGGTGACATAACAACAGGACAAAGGCTGCTTTCTTGTCTTCTAAAATTTTTATTAATTTTTGGAAAGCGGTCATTTTATTTTTCTCAAGTATTTTTCACTGGCTATATGTGCTTCATTTACGGCTTCTTTAACCAAAGTCTGTGCATCAATGCCTTCAGCTTGGGGTGATAAGGCAAGGTCTATTTCCACAGTAACGTTTACTGGTTTTGACCCGACAGCTTCCACGCTAATATCTAACCTGTCAACCATTTTAGAGGAAACTTTGGAGAGAACGTATTTTCTGGCAGCGTTCTCTGCGGTTGAACATAAAATTTCTATTTGCTCGGTGGTTAGCTCTGGTATTCCCAGCTCTACCACACGCATTCACCTTTAGGATGAGGGTTGAGAAACTTGACTTAGGTCTTCTTGAAGTTTTGTCTGTGCTTCTTTTACTTGGCTGCGTATTCTTTCTTCTTGCCTTGCCAGAACAGTGCTTCTTGTGTCCAAAAGCTCTTTTCTCTCAACCAATTCTTCAGTTACTTTTGGCTTCTCTGCTTTAACCAATAATGAACCGATTGCCTTGTAAATCACCGCGTCCTCGGCTGTTTTCTGCAGTTCAGTTATTGTCTGTTCTACTTCTGTTTTTTCCATTTCAACCTGCTGTTTCTGCGCTAAAATTGACTGTAAGGTTTGCTGCAGTTGCTGCAGTCTAAGAAGCCTTTCTTGCACGTTAGGCGGTAACTTTGAAAGTTCGTCACTCAAATTTTATCCTTCCGTATCCAGCAATAAGATAAGCTCTTAATTAAGCATTTCCAACAAAGGGCACTGTTAACGCAAGCCTGCTAAATGTCTGTTGAGTTCCAATAGTAAACGTTCTTGTAGCCTACATTAGTGATTGGGTATGTTGAGTCGTCATACACTATGTCAAGACTGGCGCCGTATTGGGCTAAAAGCTTGCTTGTGGCTATTGCAATTTGTTGGGTTTTGTCATCGGTTGTCCAGAAACCCCAAATAGTATCGTTAGGATTCCGCATGCCCCATCCAAAGTTTTTAGGCAGCACCAATGCGGCTTGTGGAGTGCTTAAATCGGTAAATTTCTTTTGAGTTATGTCGTTCCAGAATCTTTGAAGTGCAATAAACTGGTCATCACTCATGGCTCCATAATTGTTGCCTTCAACATATGGGTAATTGAAAACCACAATGTATTTTGCTCCTGCCTCATAAGAGGTTAACATTTGATTGTAAATTTGGTTTCCGCTGTCAAGGTAAGGTGCCGAGTCATACTTCCAAGTAATTATTGCACCCCACTCTTTATCTTGAAGCCTTGCTGCTCCCTTAACTAAGGCTATTTGCTCTGCTACACTGCAGTTCCAACCTAACTCAGTGAACAAAACGTTGTATCCACCCAAATAATCAAACCAGTACAGGCCATAATCAGAGGTATATGCGGTGATTCCAGCAGCGTTTAAAGCTCCAAGCCCAGGGTCTATCTTGAGAGCGTCTTGAACGAAAAACTTGGCTTCCAAATTATAATCTTGAGGTTTAGTACCATTATTCATTACATCCCACATTTTCAAATATATTTGATATAAGTCGTCACTTAATGGATGATATGTCGAATTTACGTTGTTATTAATTTGGTTTAATCTCTGTCCCCAATAGCTAAACCATTTACTCCAGTTGCCATCAAGCTGTATTCCACCCGGCTCGTCATTGTAGTATATGCCTAAGAATTTGTCGCCCCACATGTCGGTCCAGCGTTGCTTAGTGCTATTAAGCGGTTGTTGCCAAAACCAGGTTGTCTCGTTTATTTCTAGAACGTCATTGATTCCAAGGTTAATGATAACGCTTAAGCCATTAGAAACAGCATAATCGCAAATTTCCTCAACACTTGATTGGTTTCGGCTAATCGGATTCCTACCTGAGTCCAAAACAAAGAGGTTTGTATAACTTTTAACTTTATCAATCAGCAGTTTGGCTTCTGCTGTCGTGTTTCCGCAAAAAGCAACTCCCACGTAAGCGTTGGGGTTAGCTTTAGGCTGGTTTCCGCTTGAATATGACACATATATTGCCAAAATTGAAACTGCCAGTATCACTATGAGTAAGGTTGGAATCAGATATTTCCTAACTCGTTTGAGACTGCTCATGCTTAAGCCTTATAGTAGAATGTTAATTTATCCATCCTTAATCTTTTGCGATAAAACCTCTCTTTAGCGAATTAACCTACAAAATAGCAATAACTATAAACATAATTTAAACATGTGTGTTTTAATTTTGGGGCTTTAGTTTTTAACGCACTAATTCTATGATCGAGTTCTTCATCGTTTTTTCCACAAGGCTCTGGCAAGCTTGTTTTGTGAAGTCTTTTTAAGCAATCAAAACATTAAACCAACCGTAAAAGGGGAGAAAGCAAGTGGAACGTGCCAAAGTCGTAAAGGAAGAATTACTTGAACAAGACACCCTTTTTCTAGCCGTTTACGTGGAAGCAAAAAACTCCATAATGATAATGCTAAGTGAGAAAGAAGATAAGCTTGGAACCTTGGCAATCGCCGTTCCCAAACCCAGAGACATGATTGGCTCAGCCACATCCTCAGTACTCCTCGGAGACAAAAACATTATTTCCGCTCGCATGTTTGCTGAGTATGTTGCTTCAAAAAAGGGAAAAATCGCCCTCGTTTCTGTGTACCTTGATAAGGTTGGCGAAATGCAAGCGCAAACATTCTTCATGCACCTCATCGACAAGGTTATGACAGCAGAAAGCCAAAAAGAGCCAACAGCAACCTAACAAGAAAAAGCCACGCCCAACAGTGAAACCCAATGATTCGCAAACTAACAAACACCGACTTCCAATCCATCCTTAACGTCGTAAACAACGCCGCTATTGCTTACAAAGGAAAAATTCCAAACGATCGGTGGAAAGAACCCTACATGCCAGCACAAGAACTGCAAGAGGAAATCCGAAGCGGAGTACAATTCTACGGCTGCATAGAAGACAACACCTTAATCGCCATAATGGGAATCCAACCAGTCAACGACGTCACCTTAATCAGACATGCCTACGTACTAACAAGTCACCAGCGCAAAGGGCTAGGAGAAAAACTCCTCAAACACTTACTCAGCTTAGCCAAAACATCCACGGTTTACGCGGGAACATGGGAAGCAGCACCATGGGCAATCAAATTTTACGGAAAGCACGGTTTCAAACTGGTTTCAACCCAAGAAAAGAATAACTTGTTAAAGAAGTACTGGAATATCCCAGAACGACAAGTTGAAACCTCTGTAGTACTTGAACTAAAAAGGCAACCCAAATGAAAGAAACAATCCTCCTAAAAGTTGACCCAGAAAACCCAGACCCAGCAAAAATACAAACCGCAGCACAAATCATCCAAAAAGGCGGATTAGTAGCTTTCCCAACCGAGACAGTTTACGGTTTAGGCGCAGACGCACTCAATCCAGATGCTGTCTTAGCACTTTTTGAAGCTAAAAAGCGACCCTTAGATAACCCGCCAATCGTCCACGTAGCAAACGCAAGCGAAGTCTACAAACTAGCAAAGCACGTCTCTAAAAAAGCTGAGTTGCTGATGGAAAAGTTTTGGCCTGGACCATTAACCCTAGTTTTCAAGCGCTCTAGCATAGTTCCAGACGTGACAGTTGCAGGTTTAGACACTGTAGCAATCCGCATGCCGAAACACAAAGTAGCCCTAGCATTAATCAAACAAAGCAATCGACCCATCGCTGCCCCAAGCGCAAACCTCGCAGGCAGACCCAGCCCAACAACCGCCAAACACGTTTATGAAGACCTCAACGGAAGAATCGACGCCATCCTCGACAGCGGCCCCACAATCATCGGCGTTGAATCCACAGTTTTAGACTTAAGCGTTGACCCACCAATGGTTCTTCGCCCAGGTGGAACAACATTCGAAGCACTAAAACAAGTTCTCGGCGAGGTGAAACTTCACCCCTTCGTCGAAGCTGAACAAGAGTTGCCCCTTGAAAAAACAAGATCGCCTGGAATGAAACACAAACATTATGCGCCTAAAGCCGAGGTCATTCTCGTTGAAGGGGCAGTTCCCGCCGTCACAAGCAAAATAAAAGAGTTAGCCGAATCTTATAGGCTTAAAGGCGCAAAAGTAGGCATCTTAGCCACCGACGAAACACAAACCGCTTACAAAGCAGATGTAGTTAAGTCTCTTGGCAGCCGCTTCAACTTGGCAGTTGTTGCCCAAAACCTATTCCGTTTATTAAGGGAAGTTGACGCAGAAAGCGTTGACATTATAATTGCTGAAGGAGTGCCTTCTGAAGGACTTGGTTTAGCCGTGATGAATAGGCTTCGCAAAGCATCAGGCTACCACATAATCAAAGCAGAATAACTATCTACGAATAAGAGCGAGCAGCCCATCTAAACCGATGGTGGCAACACAAAGAACACTATCGGCTGCCCCATAATAAACAAAAAGGCGATCATCCAAAATAAGGTTGCCGCAGCTAAAAACAACATTGGGAACTTTTCCAAAGCGTTCATAATCTTCTTTCGGAGCCAAAATGTGCTCTTTTGAACGGTAAAGAACCTGCTCAGGATGCTCCCTATCAAGCAAAGCAATGCCTAAAGAATACAGCCGCTCTACACTTACCCCGTGGTAAATTACCAGCCAACCTTCGTTAATTTTTATAGGCGGACCAGCCACTCCAATTTTCCAGTTATCCCAGCCGTCAGCTTGCGGATTCATTACTGACATCATATCACACCAACGTATCAAATCATCTGAATAAGCTATACAAATGTCAGGATCAATGCGATGAAGCATAACATATCTGCCGTTAACCCTTTGAGGAAAAATAACGCCATTTTTATTGCGGATACCTGGAAAAGGTAACCTGCGTGTTCCCCAATTCCATTTTTTCTGGATAAAATCTTTTTTGGCAATTGTTGTTAACGCAACTTGGTAAACTTGCAAGTGGCTATACTCTCTGAGTGCAGTATAAGTCATTACAAGCTGTTCGTCTACTTCGCTTAATCGTGGGTCTTCACAGCCGTCCTTTTCGCAGTCGGCTGCTGGTTCAAAGATTGGATTTGGCAAACGCTCATCTATGGTAAAACCATCAGAAGAGCTTGCATAACCAAACCTTGAAATATTATCATTACCAATTGCCCTATAGAGAATGTGTACTTTGCCATCAAGGTAAATTGCCGCTGCATTGAATACCCCTCGTGACTCCCAAGCATGCTCCTGTACTGGACGTAAAATCGGATTACCGGGAAAGCGTTCCATAAAAAGTTCCTAAGAAGAGCTTGGCATCGGTGTTTTTATTCCAAGGATTTCATCAAAGAAAGCTCTCAGCGAAAAAAGTCCTATCAATTTTCCTGTTTGATCCGTAACTGGCAAGTGCCGTATATTGTGAGAGAGCATTAGCCTTTTTGCTTCATCGAAGGAAGCTTCAAGCGACACTGTAACTACATGCCTGCTCATTACCTTACTTAACGGTTGGTCTGTGGAAAATTTTTGGGCAACAATACGGATTGCATCGCGTTCAGTAAACATTCCTATGCACTTTGCTTCGTCATCAATAATTACTATCGATCCAACGTGCCTGTCGCTAAGAAGCTGAACAGCGTCTTGAATTGTGGAATCTTCTTTTGCAGTAACTACTTTTTTACACATTATATCTCGTATTTTAAACATAGGCTATTTTTCATCTCTTAAAACAGTTAATTTGCCACAAGGGTCTTTAGCAACCCTTCTTGTTGTTCAAGCTCTCTTTTGCTTCCAAACTCATTGTTTTAATTCCTCCAGTTTCAACCGTGCCAAAAGGTAGGAAATGGATGATTCAGCCCCTTGGTTCATATTTACCTTTTCAGGAGCTATACCATCAAAGCATCCGCCTGTCTCTGGATTATACACCAATACTTTTCGGCTGTTTCTCCCCAAAAACCACTCAAATGTCGTGTTAGCCACTTGCACATAACCCTTATCCTTTGTGGCATAAAAAGCATCAACCGCTGCTTCAACCATAGCTGCAGCTTCTAACGGTTGCTGATCATAAAACGCTCGCTTTTCACCCCTTTTAAACCAGCCGTCGTTGCCTATTGGCACAAAAACATCATTTACCATTTGAATTTTAAGCAGAAAATCCATTGATTCCCTGGCCACGTCTAAGTATTTTTGTTTGCCAACGATTGCGTATGCTTCGAAAAGGGCTTGGGGCAATCTCGCATTATCATAAGTTAGGTGGGATTCAAACCAGCGCCAATCATCTTTAACTTCCTCTAGATAATGTTGAATAAAACTATCAGCTAACTTTTCTACACTAACCTTCAAGTCATTATCTTGATGCGCTCGGTAATATTGTGAGAGTCCCAAAATCGTGAGAGCATAGAATCTGAGTGATGTTAATTTCCAAACCCATGGCAAACCCCTGTCAAATATGTCCTTGGCAACCATTTTCATATACTTAGGCAAAGTAGAGTTAATTGCGTATCCGCAACTCCAAAGCGCACGACCCATACAATCCTCCGACCCGTCGACATCTCGGAAACTGCGTTCGTAACTTAGGTAATTATGAAAGCTGCCTTCAGGTTTTTGCATATGATTAAGAAATGCTAAGTAAACTTTTGCCAGGGCTTCCATCCGCGGGTCATTTTTTAAACGGTGATATCTTGTGCAAACGATTAATGCACGAGCGTTGTCATCTGTTGTGTAGCCTTCGTTTCGTTTTGGAATGCAATATTTAGCATGTTGAAAAACGCCTGTGTCATCCGTGAGAGCTTCCAGGTAGTCTATCTTTAAAGGTGGAAGCTGGATGGCCATTCCTCCTTAGATTGCCTAGTTAGCTCATCAAAGAGGGCAAGATATTTTTTAGCAACCAAGGGCCAAGTGAACTTTCTGCTGTATTTGTAGGCTTTATGCTCCAAAGACTCTCTGAGAGGTTTGTTCTCGATTATTTCTGTTACCCGTTCAGCTATGGAGGCTGAATCATTAAAACCACAAAAGACGCCTCGACCTTCGCCTAATGCCTCTTTAGCATGTAGATAAGGTGTTGACACTATTGCTTTACCCGCACCCAACGCGTATGACAAGGTACCGCTACTAACTTGGTTCGGAGAAAGATACGGTGTAATATACACATCAGTTGCCTGCAAGTAATTTATTAGCTCAGATTTCGAGAGGAAACGATTCAGAAATTTCACGTGCCCACGGAGCCCAAGGTTTTTCGCCATTCGCATTAGCATATTTCGGTAAGCTTCACCTTCTGTTTTTTTTACTTGAGGGTGCGTAACGCCTAGAACATAGTAAACTATTCTGGGTTCTTTTTTAAGAAGCTCTGGAAGAGCTTCAATAACGTACTCGATTCCTTTGCCCTTGCTTAAAAGCCCGAAAGATGACAATACAATCCTGTTTTTTAAACCAAGAACAGGTTTTACTTTTGAGCTAGGGACTAGTGGAATATCGGGGCAGCCATGTGGAATTAACCTTAATTTTTTCTCGGGAACGCCATACTGCTTGACTAGTGAACGTGTAGTTTCATTTAACACTACTATGGCTGAACTTTGATCAACAATTTTGTCAAAAACTTCTTTTGCCTTATGCTCAAAATTAGGGAGAACTGTGTGAAGCGTTGTTGAAACTGGCTTTTTCAGCTTATCTAAAAAATTACAAATATATTCTCCGCATTGCCCGCCGAAAATTCCAAATTCATGTTGAATATTTACTACGTTAACAGAAGAGTGGTTGAGGAAATCAGCCATTAAAATGTAATCCTCAATGAAATCGCGGCCAATCTTATGCGGTACTCCTCCGTAAACGGGTTTGAAAAGCCGACGCCCATCAATAGAAATAACTTTCTGGTCTTTCAATTTGTTTAGTTGGCTAACAGAATTAACTAGGTCCGCTGTGAAGGTTGCTATACCACATTTTCTAGGCGGAAAAGTGCTCACGTAAGCAACTTCCTTAACGCTAGTCAATGAGGCGGTCGGGGTGCCTAGAACATACTTTGCCAACAACAAATCACGTCATATATTGAGGTTCGGCTGTCTTTAAGCACATGTGATTGTATAACAACAGTCACAAAATCGATTTTTAACATACTTTAACATGATGTTTATATGTTGCCATAATGAATGTTTTTTTCAGAGGGGAGAGAGGGATTATTGAAACGTTACGAACGTAATCCCATATTGGAGCCTATAAAAGGTAATGCTTGGGAATCTCAAGCTGTGTTTAACGCGGCAGCCGTTTATGGCGACGGGTTAGTGCACATTGTTTATCGTGCATTGGGCAGTGATAACGTCTCAAGATTTGGTTACGCTACATCCGTTGATGGCTTTACTATAAAAGAGAGGTTTGATTCGCCAATCTTCCATCCGACTAACCATGCGGAAAGAGACGGATGTGAGGACCCGCGCCTTACAGTTATCGGCGATCAGTGTTTAATGGCTTATACGGCGTTCCGAAACCATGATTACCCAGTAATTTTCCAAATCTCGTTAACTTCAATCAACTTGAAAGATTTTCTTAACCGCAAATGGAATTGGAAAGAAAGAATTCTGCCATTCCCAGGAGTACGCAACAAAGATGCCGTTATTCTTCCAGGCAAAGTAGACGGCAAATACGTAATGTTCCACCGTATTGAACCAAGCATCTGCATTGCTTATTCTGAAGACCTAAAGCAGTGGCACGGTTTCAAGTCTGTCATGGAGCCAAGAGATAAAATGTGGGACAGCCAAAAAATTGGTGCTGCAGGAACACCCATCGAACTTAACGAGGGCTACCTATTCATTTACCACGGAGTAGATGAGGCTAAGCATTATTCGCTCGGTGCTGCCTTGTTAGATAAGAGTAACCCTGAAAGAGTGCTTTATCGCTCTGAAAAACCCATTCTTACTCCATGCGAAGGCTATGAATGCGTTGGTTACGTGCCTAATGTAGTGTTCAGCTGCGGAAACGTGCAACTAGACGACCAAGTCATCGTCTACTATGGTGGCGCTGACAGTGTACTATGTGCCGCCAGCTATGAACTCAACGAGTTGCTTCCCAAAAAATAACATCAGCATTGTAAACGCGCAAGTTATTGACTCCCAAGGCAATGCCTTTTTTCAGGCTATTTCTTTTTTTTAATTTTATAAGGTTTATGTTGGAGTAGAATTACAGTCACATATTCTTAAATTATGGTCAATCTAGAATTATGATGTGCGCCTACCATGAGTATCTATGGAAGACTGGTAATGAATTACTTAAAAAGTGGCAACCTGAAAGTTCAGCTTAAAGATAGCAAGGATAAGCAAGAGGTCGCGCCAAAAATCCAATTTTTCTTGTTGGGAATCTATCAAATTAGCGGATTAGTAAGGAGGTGAATGAGTGTCAGGGTCTTATAAACGTGAGGCAGAAAACATTGAGAAAAGAAAGTCTGATTACATGGGTGAGGTTGAATCGAGAGATATGAGACGCGTTGATGAAAAAGGCTACCCTGAAGAAACAAAAGAGGATGAAGCGCAAAATGAAGAAAAAGCAGATGAACAGTGGTCCAGTAAAAACCAATCGCCAATAGCTGGCAGAATGTCTGGAACCATGGAGGAACTGGAAAGAATTCGGGGTTCAGAAGCTACGACTAGTGATGAAGTTCGCGAATGCTTGCAGGATTGCTTAGATTGCTACCAAACATGCACTGAAACCATAATAAGATGCTTGACGATGGGCGGTAAACATGCTGAACTTGAACATCTGAATCTCCTGATGGATTGCGCTAGAATATGCAATACAAACGCAGATTTTATGCTTAGAAACTCAACCTATTACCCACAAACATGCGGTATAACTGCAGACATCTGTGACGAATGTGCTGATAGTTGTGACAGGTTTGATGATGATTTCATGAAGGAATGCGCCAGCGTGTGCAGGCGTTGTGCTGAGTCATGTAGAGAAATGGCAAGATAATCTACCTATTAATTGGTAGTCCAACGATTTTTTTGAAATGCCCTCAATGTAGCATCAGTAAACGCTTCCTTTTTTTATTTATAATTTGATTTTCAAACAATAATTAAAGGCAGTGATTGTTTGCCTCCAAGAGGTGTGGAAAGTCCACAGCGAAAGCGGCAATATGAACATATTAAGGAGTCAGAGCTTAAGCGGGGCGCATCTGAAGAGGATGCAGAGCGTATTGCTGCGGCAACAACTAATAAGACTCGAAGAGAAAGAGGTGAAACAAAAAGCTAATAGACTTAGCATAAGTTTTAGTTTTAGTGCTCATATGTAGGAACCAGTTAGGTAGTTATGGAGTTGCTTACTGGGAAAAATTTATATTTATATAGTTGATTGTTGAATTCCGTTTGTAATTAGAAATAAAAAATTGGTGAAATTATGTCTACAGGTGGAGGAACAGTCCCAGTTATAGTATTAAGAGAAGGAACCGGCAGAACAACCGGTCGCGAAGTACAAAAAAACAATATCATGGCTGCAAAAATAGTTGCTGAAGCAGTAAAAAGCACGCTTGGTCCATGTGGCATGGATAAAATGCTCGTTAACAGTATGGGCGATGTTGCTATAACTAATGACGGCGCAACTATAATGAAAGAGCTTGATGTTCAGCATCCAGCGGCAAAAATGCTTGTGGAGGTTGCAAAGGCTCAAGACAACGAAGTTGGTGACGGAACAACAACCGCAGTCATTTTGGCTGGAGAATTACTTTCAAAAGCTGAAGGCTTGCTTGACAAAAACGTACATCCCACAGTTATAATTGAAGGTTACAAGAAGGCTAGCGAGAAAGCTCAGGAAATTTTGGATAAAATCGCAATTCCCATTTCTATAGATGATGATAAAACCCTAAGGGATGTAGCAATCACATCCTTGGCTAGCAAAGGCATTAACGTTGCTGAAGACCACTTTGCAAAAATAATTGTTGAAGCGGTTAAACAGGTGTCAGAGAAAGTTGACGGCAAATACAAAGCGGACATAGACCTAGTTAAAGTCGTTAAGAAGCATGGCAAAAGCCTAGATGAAACAGAACTTGTCAAAGGCATGGTTATCGACAAGGAAGTTGCAAGCTCACAAATGCCAAAGTTCATTGACGGCGCCAAAATCGCTTTACT
>Ga0208039_1000687_pt1 | contig 18322 bp, 16 predicted proteins | sample June2015DPH_20_1_2_FD_184722 | JGI IMG/M metagenome (GOLD analysis project Ga0208039, IMG submission 184722) | Peatland microbial communities from SPRUCE experiment site at the Marcell Experimental Forest, Minnesota, USA - June2015DPH_20_150... | ecosystem: Environmental > Terrestrial > Soil >... | reverse complement strand
GCCGAAACTCGACCAATCGAGCCGTCTCAGGGATGCAGCGACCCCTCCGCGCCCCGGGTCCGACCCCCTAGCTCCGGCTGGTCGGCGGAACCCGAATATCGAGCCCCGCTCGGGCGGCCCGTCTGACCAGGGCCGCCTACGACGAGCTCGAGCTCTCGGCCCTGTTGCCCAGCGGCCCAAGACCCGAGGCTGTGGTCCGCGCCATCGAGGTCGCGTCGAGCTATTCGAGGGCTGCTTGAATGCGTCTGCTGCCCATGCATTCGAAGCGACGGCACCTTCGCTGATGGCCGGCGCCGCAAGCTCAAGCCAAGCTGGTGCAATGCCTGTGGGCACAGGCTGACCTTGGCGATCAGACCTGGGAAGCGCCGATCCTCGCGCAGCTTGCCGATGTGCGCGTCGTTGACGCGACCATCGCTCAAGTGGTCGCGGCCCTCGGTTGGTGGCAGCGACCGGTCACAGCCGACGGTCGCGAGTCGCCAGCGCTGCGAATGCCATCAGCGCAATGGCGGCCAAGGCGAGGCCGAAGCCCCAGGGCGCCAACGTTCTTGGACCGACGGGCGCAGCCGCCGGATCGCTCGTCACACGATGGCCCGCTCTACATGATCAAGTAGCGGGGATCCGTCGACTGGACACGGAGCCGACCGACTCTCGGACCTTCAGTTCCGTGTCGAGCAGGGTGCGCTGCGGCACGGGTTCGCCACGTATCTGGGCCAGCAGCAGGTTGCCTGCCGTCTTGCCCAGGTCGTAGGCGGGGATACTGACGGTGGTGAGGGGTGGATCGAAGTGCGACGCCAGCGGGATGTCGTCGAAGCCAACCATCGATATATCGGTTGGGATCCGCAGCCCGGCAGCCCGGACCGCACCCATGGCGCCGAGGGCGACCACATCGCTCGCCACGAAGACGGCCGTGAACGAGCACCTCTCGAGCAGCATCGACATGGCCTCGACCCCACTCTGCGCCATGAAGGCCCCCTCGGCCACGAGCTGTGGATCGAACTCGATACCGGCTTCCGCGAGGGCCAGCCGATACCCTGCGAGGCGCTCCTCCGCCGCGGTGTACGTGAGCGGCGCATTCGTGATTATCGCGATGCTCCTGTGGCCTCGCTCGATCAGATGCGAGACTGCCGCCCTCGCTCCGGCGACGTTGTCCACGTCGACGCTCGGTGCGCTCAGCGCCGGCATGTGGCCCTGCAGCACGATCGGAAACCCGTCGTCGTTGGCCCGACGAAGCTCGACGTCATCGGCGAGAGGCCCCGACACGATCAGCCCGTCTATCCGGCGTGACTGGAGCAAGCGGCGGTAGCCCCCCGCCAGCGGCGGTAGCGCTTCGACGAGCACTAGGTAGTTGGCGCCGCGCGCCGCGTCGCCAACCCCTTGGACGGTCTGCGGCAGCAGAGCGTCCGAAGCGACCTGGCCGGGATCCTGGCGCAACGCCAGGCCGATCGTCAGGCTCGAACCTCGAGCGAGCTGGGCCGCGGGGGCGTTGGGCTCATAGCCAAGCGCCCTCGCTGCTTCGCGCACGCGCTCCTGGGTAGCCCGGCTGATCGCCATGTCGCCCCCTCGTCCGTTCAGCACGAAGGAGACAGTGGTCCGAGAGACACCGGCAAGACGGGCTACGTCGAAGCTCGTCGGCCTACTGCGAGCCATTCCTCTTCCTTCCTCAAGCCCAGCCCAAGACATCTTCGGTGACGGGCGGACTGCCCATTGTGCTGACGACCGTTACTAACGCCGCCGTAGCTAAACATGTGCTTTCGGCGGCGTCAAGCGACGCGCTTCTGGCAAACGAACCGGAACTCCCAGGAGCGGACGTGGGGCTGGCTTGTTGGCGCGCAAGTCTGGCCGTGGATGTGCGTCAACGGATCATCTGAAGGGGGAGACTTGAGACTGGGAGGCGACTCCCAACCGCCGAAGCCCCTCGACTTGCTCTTGTGGATATACTACCTGACGCGTGTCACTAACTTGCGTCACCCTAGGTTGCCGTCAGGAGCCTTTGGGGGCGGCCATCATCGCAACCGAGATGCGCAACGGCGGCGTGGAACGCAATGGGGGCGAGGAATTTCTGTGGATCGTTCGAAAACGGCTGGTCCCGCTGGCGCTGGCTCGGCCTCGGCTGCCCCGAGCGACGCCGTCCATCGCAATCCCGCCTACCACATCGCTGTCTGGCAGATCCGCGAGACCGTCTTCGACCCGGCAATGCTCGCTCGCAACGAGGCAATCCTCGCCCTCGGCAACGGCAACATCGGCTTCCGGGGCAACTTCGAGGAAGCCGGCTACAACGTCGCCAACGGCACGTACATCAACGGGTTCTTCGAGGAAGAGGCGATCGTCTATCCCGAGCCGGCCTATGGGTACGCTCGGACCCGCCAGGTGATGCTCAACGTCGCCGACACGAAGCCCATCCGGCTCTTCGTTGGCGACGAGCGTTTCGACCTGCGGACCGGCCGCATCGAAAGCTACGAGCGCTGCCTGGACTTCCGCGAGGGCGTTCTGTCGCGGAGCGTTCGATGGCGATCACCGAACGGCGTGCTCGTCGACCTCCAGGTGCGCCGCCTCGTCTCCCTCGCGCGCCGAGAGATTGCCGCCATCGACTACACCGTAACGCTTCCCGAGGCAAATGCCGCGCTGCGTTTCGAGTCGCTGATCGACGGTACGCGGGGCAACCAGCAGACCAACGACGACCCGAGAGTCGGCACACGTCTCGGCCCCCGGTCATTGGTCGCGATGCACCAGAGGGCGAGCGGCTCCGCGGGCGTGCTCGTGCAGCGCGCACGCAACAGTGGCAACACCGTGGCCGCGGCAGCGGACCACCACTGGACGGCCGGCGAGATGCGGGCCGGAGTGGAGCCGGACTCCAGGACCGGAGGCACGCGTATCCGGTTCACGCATTCTGCCGCCGCCGAGGCCGGAAGGCCCGTCACGCTGACGAAGTACATCTCGTACCGGACCTCGCTCGAACTCCCCGGGGACGACCTGGCAGATGCGGCGCAGCACGATGCGGCAGCCGCGAGGTCGTCCGGATTCGACAAGCTGCTGGGCGAGCAAAGGCAGGAGCTGGACCGCTTCTGGGAGATTGCCGACGTCCGAATTGACGGCGACGACATGCTGCAGCAGGGCATCAGGTTCAACCTCTTCAGCCTCCTCCAAGCGGCCGGCCGCGACGGGAGGACGAGCGTTGCCGCAAAAGGGCTTTCGGGCGAGGGTTACGAGGGCCACTACTTCTGGGACGCCGAGACGTACGCCCTCCCATTCTTCATCTACACCCAGCCTGACATCGCCCGGCAGCTGCTTCTGTTCCGATGCCAAACCCTGGACAAGGCGCGGAACCGAGCTCGCGAGCTCGGGCACCGCGGCGCGCTATTCCCGTGGCGGACGATCGCGGGCGAGGAAACGTCGCCGTACTTCCCGGCCGGAACCGCGCAATACCACATCGACGCCGACATCGCGTTCGCCCTTGCGAAGTACGTCTCCGCGACCGGCGACCGGACGCTGCTCCTGGAGGGCGGCGCGGAGCTGGTGTTCGAGACGGCCAGGTTTTGGTGCGATCTCGGCAGCTACGTGGACGAACAGGGCGGCCAGTTCTGCATCAACGAGGTCACCGGCCCGGACGAGTACACCGCCCTCGTCAACAACAACTTCTATACCAACCTGATGGCGAAATGGAACCTGGAGTACGCGTGCTCGGTGGCGCGTGACATCGAGTCGACGGATCCGGAGGAGTACCGGAGGATCGCAGCCGATCTATCCCTCGGGGCCGCCGAGGTGGACGAATGGGCGAACGCGGCGGCACGGATGCGGCTGCCGTTCCATCGAGGCCTCGGCATCCACGCCCAGGACGACCTGTTCCTGACCCGAGCAGTCTGGGACTTCGCGGGAACGCCACCCGAGAACTACCCGCTCCTCCTCCACTACCACCCGCTCAACGTGTATCGATTCCAGGTCCTCAAGCAACCCGACGTCGTGTTGGCCCAGGTTCTGATGCCAGAGCGCTTCACGATGGCCGAGAAGAAGCGGAATTTCGACTACTACGACCCGTTGACCACCGGAGACTCGTCGCTTGCCCCGTGCATCCAGAGCGTGGCCGCAGCGGAGCTCGGCTACACCGAGCGGGCATACTCGTACTTCCGGCGAACTGCGCGGATGGACCTGGACGATGTCGGCGGCAACACCGTTGCCGGGGTACACACCGCCGCAATGGCGGGCACGTGGATGTCGCTCGTGTACGGGTTCACGGGGATGCGGGATCGGCGGCCGACCCTGTCCTTCGATCCCCGTCTGCCGGCGCAACTGACCGGCATGCGAATCCGCCTGCGTTTCCATGGCCGTCTTCTCGAGGTCACGCTGACCCATCGCGTCGCGACGTACCTGCTCCTCGAAGGGGACCCGCTGTCGGTCTCCCACCGCGGTCGCACCCTGGATCTGGCGCTCGGAGTGGAAGTTTCGGCCAGCCTCTTGCCCGAGCTCCAGGCTGTGATCTTCGATCTTGACGGCGTCGTGACCAACACGGCCGAGTACCACTACGTGGCCTGGAAGCGCCTCGCCGACGAGCTCGGGCTGGCATTCGATCGCGAGGTGAACGAGCGCCTCAAGGGCATCTGCCGATTGGCGAGTCTGGACATCCTGCTCGAGCACGCCGGAGTCGATCTGCCGGCGCCCGAGAGGGAGCGTCTTGCGAGCCGGAAGAACGAGTATTTCGGAGAGCTCATCCGGACGATCCAGCCAGGCGATCTGCTGCCGGGCGTGGCAGAGCTGCTGACCTCGCTCCGAGACGCCGGCGTCCGAACCGCCCTGGCCTCGATGAGCCACAACGTGTGGGAGATCGTCCGCCGGCTCGAGATCGCCGACCTCATCGACGCCATCGTGGACCCGGCTACGCTTGTCAAGGGCAAGCCGGACCCAGAGGCGTTCTTCAAGGGCGCGGAGATGCTCGGCGTCCCCTTCGAGAACTGCGCAGCCATCGAGGACGCCCAGGTGGGCATCGACGCGATCAAGGCCGCCCGCATGTTCGCGGTCGGGATCGGTCGCGGACTGGTCGGCGCGGACTGGCGCCTGGACCGAACCGAGCAGCTCACCTACGCCGCATTGCTGCGGCGATTCCGGACTTGGGCCTCAGAGAGTGTTACTGAGGACGGCGGGAGCGCCGCACCCGACGCGTGACTCGCGGCAGTGGCAACCTTCGGCCGGCGGGCGGCCGCCGGTTCGAGGCGATCGCCGTCACGGCGAACCTGTGGAGCGATCCGTTGGTCCGACCGGCGCTGGCCGCGCTGGCCGCGAGCGGGATGCGGACCGCGATTCTCGGCGCCGGCCGAAGGCGGGGCCGGGTCATCGAGGGCGCCCAGCCGCGCGACGTTCGGGCGCATGCCCAAGCCGCGACGCTTGCCGAGATGGTCGAGCTGTGGTGGTCCGAGGGGATCCGCCCATCTGAGGGTGTCGTTCTCGTCGACGCGGCCGCGCCGCCGCACGATTCTGCTGCGTTCCTCGTGGGATCGATATCCGCCGGCTCCGGCCACGGCTCGCAAGAGCTCGGGGCCGACGGCCCGACATGGCTGGCGGTCACGCCCGAGTCGGCGTGCGCGATCATGAGCGATCAGCTGCGGCGGCGCGCGCGGCTTGATCTCCCGGCGATGCCCGCGGAGTCGGCGTGGACCGTGCTGATCGATGGCGTCGACCCGGCTCGCGAACCCGCCCGCAGCGTTCGGCTGGCGATGGTCGACGGCGTGACGGGGACGCTCGGCAGCCCGCTGGTCGATTACCCCCCTGCCCGCCGCGAGGTCCGCGTGGCCGGCGTTTACGTCGACGCGGGCGCCGACACGCACATGCTCACCATCCCGGATTGGACGCGCCTCGCCGGACATCTCGACGATCGACAGCCGGTGCGACGGATCCTGGATCTGCGCACTGGGCTGGTGCACCACGAGCTCGCCACCGAGTTCGGGACGGTGCGCGCAGTCTCGTTCGCCTCGCGCGCCCGACCCGGAATCGGCGTACTCCGGGCGGACGGAACAGGGGCCCGGAGCCGGAAGGGCGGTCCGCTGGCTCCCCCACCCCGCTCCGACAGCGACGCGCCGCGACCCGATGCCCCCGGCCGCGAGGCGACCATCAGGCTGTACGGTGTCTCGGGTGGCATTGCCGCAGCCGCCTGGGATACGGAAATCGGCGGCATCGGCGAACGCCATCTGGACCGAGTCGTTGCGATTCGCGCAAACGGCCGCCGCATCCCGAGCGAGGCTGCGGCGCGATCCTTCCTGGCCGACGCCCGGGAGATCGGGTTCGACCGCTTGCTCGCCGAGCAGCGCTCGGTCTGGGCAAAGCGTTGGGCGAACGCGGACATCCGCATCGATGGCGATCCGGAAATGCAGAGAGCCATCCGATTCGCGCTGTTCGAGCTGATCGCGCATGCGCCGGACCGGGGCGAAGCGGCGATCGGCGCACGCGGCGTGACCGGCGGCAAATACCGCGGCCACGTGTTCTGGGACACGGACGTCTTCGTCCTGCCGTTCCTCGTGGCCACGCATCCACCGGCGGCGCGGGCGATGCTCGAATACCGGATCCGCCGGCTGGACGCGGCTCGGGCGGCCGCTCGCGAGGCCGGCCTCGCTGGGGCCTGGTTCCCCTGGGAATCGGCCGGCGACGGTCGGGACGTCACGCCGGACTGGATCATCGGGGCCGACGGCCTGCCGATGCAGGTCCTTACCGGCAAGCACGAGCTGCATATCGTGGCCGACGTGGCCTGGGCGGCGGCAACCTATGCGGACTGGACTGGCGATCGCGCATTCGCGTCTGGGCCCGGCAGCGAGCTGCTCGTCGAGACGGCGCGCTTCTGGGCTTCGCGATTCGAGCGCGCCGCCGACGGGTCGGCTCACCTGTCGGGGGTGATCGGGCCGGACGAGTACCACAACCTGATCACCGACAACGCCTTCACGAACGTGATGGCGCGCTGGAACCTGCGACGAGCGACCGCCTTGGGAGAGGCCACGGCCGGTCAGGCGGGCCGGGGCGGCGCGGGCCACTTCGCACCCGATGCTGCCGAGCGACAGACCTGGCTCGAGCTCGCCGGCAGGATCGTCGACGGGTTCGATCAGGCCTCCCGCATCTACGAACAGTTCCGAGGCTTCTTCGACCTGGAGCCCGTCAAGATCGTCGAGCTGGCGACGCGCCCACTCTCGGGCGAGGTCTTCCTGGGTCGGGATCGCGTGGCCAGTACGCAATGTGTAAAACAGCCGGACGTGTTGATGCTGTATCACCTGATTCCGGACGAGCTAGTGCCAGATACGCTCGCGGCCAACCTGGACTTCTACGACCCGCGTACTTCCTTCGGCAGCTCGCTGTCGCCGGGGATTCACGCGGCGCTGATGGCCCGCGCGGGCCGACCCGAGGATGCGCTCGCGGCCCTCCGACTCGCGGCCTTCATCGACCTCGACGACGACGTTTCTCGTTCGGTCGAAGGATTGCACGTGGCCACGATGGGCAGCCTCTGGCAGGCGATCGTGCTCGGTTTCGCCGGACTCCGACCGGCAGACGACCACCTGACCCTGGATCCACACCTGCCTTCTAGCTGGCGCGCGCTGGAGGTGCCGTTCCGGCTGCGGGGTGCACGCGTCCGGGTCCGCATCGAGCACGACCGGCTTCAGGTCTGGGCCGACCGACCGGTGACGGTCCGGGTCGCCGGGGTCGAGCCGGTCGTGGCCGACCGGTACGGCAGCGTCTTCGTGCGGACGGCCAAGGGCTGGTCCCTCACCGACTGATCACCGGCGAGTAGCTGGCGGGGCGCCGGCCCCTTCATCTCAGGCGAGTACGCGGCCGTCAACGCTCTTCGTCACGTTCAGAGAAGCGCGTCCCAGAGTCCACAAGTTGGGTCCACGGGGCTCACTCCCTTGAAGGTCGAACGACCGGCCAGCTTCTCGACGACGGCTCTGACCACGTACTCGTTCGAGCTGTAGGCGTTCACGTAGGTCGGGACCATCGGAACGTCGACCAGGTGGTATGGGTTCGAGAACGAGACGAAAATCGTCGGGATATCCCTGACGTACTTGGGCGAGCCACTTCCGAGGAAATCCTTCCACTCGATCCGAATCGCCGTCTGGTTGCTGCCCACCTTCATGTTGGCGTAGTAGAGAAGGAGATCGACATCCTTACGGTAGTCGGCGAGTGTGCTCTTCTCGCTCGGATGGTCCACGGCCTCCGAGTAGCGGACATCGAAGCCTTCCGCTTCGAGAAAGCTCTTGAATAGCTCCACCTCGGGCGACCGCCCGCGGGTCTGATCCTCGTTCGTCACCACGACCAGCTCAATCCTGGCGAATCTCGCAGGACTGATGGGCAGCAGGCCGTCACGATCCTTCACGAGGGTGACGGCCGAGTCGGCGCAGTCGGCCGCCCACTTCACGTGCTCGTCGCAGCGCACGATCTCAAGCGCGGATTCCGGTGGTACGAGCGAGCCCTCGGCCTGCTTGCGATGCAGGCCGAGGGAGGCCTTGAGGGCCAGGACGCGGGTCACGGCTTCGTCGAGACGCTGCGGACTGAGGAGGCCGTTCTCGAGGCCGTCGAGCATGCACTGCACATCTTCGCCATGGTTGATCGTAAACATGAACATGTCCGCGCCGTTGGCGATCGCGGTCGGCACGGCCCGGGGTCGCGGCATGGAGGCGGTGAAGCCCACCATCTGCGTGGCGTCGGTGACGATCAGCCCGTTGAACCCGAGCCGCTCTCGCAGAATGCCCCGGTTCAACTCGGCGGAGAGCGAGCCGGGCAGGATCTCATGATCCTCGATGCGGCCGTTCACGAGCCGCGACAGCGCCGGCTGCTTGATGTGCGCCGACATGACCGAGTCGGCCCCGTAGGCGATCAGCTCCTTGTAGATGCGGAGCACTCAGAGGCTTGCTCAGGACCTGGCCGATCTAGAGCGATCAATCCGCGCCGCCGCGGATGGTGGAGCGAGCTGAGTTCGGAGCGCTGCCATTTCGTGGCTTGGGAGCAAGAGCACTCGACTTGGGGGAATCGTGTCTTCGGGACGGGCGCCGAGCGCGATCGAGGGTCAGCGAGATTCTTGGAATGTGCGAGGTTCAGGGTTTCATCAGGATTGGGTGGCCAGAATCGCCCACGGCCGGGTTGAGGTGGCCAGTACCCGCCCGGCCGTCCTATTGAGCGGCGGCGGCTGTTTCACCGTAATCCTGAAGAGGGATGGGAGCGCCGCGCACGTTGTCCAGCTGACGTTGGCGGGCCCGCAGCAATAGCGACGAAGACGGGGCGTTCCCACTTCTGCGAGTCTAGTTGTGACCCGGCGATAGGCCGCAGAACAGCCCCCGGCCGGTCTCGCCCTGGCCCCCGCTCTACCGGTCGCCGACTATCCCGAACCGGCCACGGCCAGTTTTGTGAGGCTGTGCTGGGGGCCATCGACCCCGGTGGGAGAATCCGCTGTACACGGGGGGCTTGGACACGCGGCCCACACACTGGCCGCCGGGACCGCGCCGAGCCACTGGCGAGACCGACCCGTCTCCACGGCGACCGGACGCATCTCGCGGTCGCCGCAACCCGGAGGTGGCATCGATGGTTCGGCATTTGGTCCGGGAGGTGGTCAAGTTCAACCATTGGGAGGACTTCATCGCGGCATCCAAGGCCGAGAACGAGGCCGGCATCAAGGCGGGGCTGCCGGCCTATCGCCTCTACTCGTCGGGCTGGGGAACCGCCAACGAGGCCTTCGCCGAGGCGGAGTACGAGGACAGCGGCGACATCGAGCGACGCACCAAGGCCGCAATGGACGACCCCGAGTACGACAAGGCGCTCGGAGTCCTGGTCAGTCACCTCGTCGACGGCGAGGTCAGAGACTACGTGCTGTCGGAGGTGAAGCTGGTCTGAGGCCGCCCGCGGCGCGACTGAATACGGATACGCCTGTCTGACCACGGGCCGCTGGTCGCCGACGGATCCGGGCCGGGCAGGACTCGAACCGCTGAGTCGAAGCGTAAGGCTCTGAAGCGCGGCCCTAACAGCGGCCGCCGGGATCGCGCCGAGCCACCGGTGAGACCGAGGCGCCTGGGAGGGGTTACTCCGATGATAGACAGGGGCGCGACCCGTCGGAAGAGTTGGCGCAGGTCTACCTGGGCCTTCCTGATCTCGACGGGCTTGACCGCCGTGTTTCTTGTGGCCTGGCAGGTCGTGCCCGGCAACTGGGGGGATCGGTTGGCCCTGGTGGTGCTCGGCTGGTTCCTGGCGGCAGTGCCGCTCTACCTCATCTTCGCGCCAGTGCCGGGAGTCGGCCCGGGCTTCTGGACCAGGCGGCGGAGGCTGACGCGGGCATGGTTCGTCTGGACGGGCTTGGCCGCGCTGGCCGTGGTTCTCGCCGCCGCCAACCCGTTCGTCATCTGCGATACGGCGTGCGTCGACGTAAGAAGTGCCGTTGTGATCGACTTCCTATCGTTCTGGCTGGTAGGGGCCCTGGCGCTGGCACTCGCCCGGTGGATACGGCGGCAGCCCGGCCCGGTTCATCCCGGACCCTAGGAGATGAGCTTGTGCCCAAGGCGGGTTGTTGCGGGGCGTAGCCGCTCAAGGATTTCGCCAGAACTCGGTAGTCAGCGGCCACAAGCCGGTCTTCGGCCAGGCTTATGGCCGGACCGTAAGTTGGCGGAGGCTCGCCGGACCAGTCTCTACGGGCTTGGAAGGCTGGGACGTCTGGCGTTACAGCAGCGTGCTCAGGAGTACGAGCGTAGGGCGTCCAGCTGTCGTGTCGTCGTGAGGGGGCGCCTTCAGGAACCGGTCCGTCGCCCAGCCGAGCAACAGAGAGGACCACGCCGAGCCTAGTACAGGCTACTCGGTCACATCCGCCGGTCGGTTCGGATGTACCGACCTGCAGTTATCGTGTCGTCACGGTCGCCGTCCGCGCCAAGATTTGGCTCTGCGATAGAAGCCGCCGGAGATAACAATCGAGCTCGGTTCGGCGCCCGGTTTCGGTGAAGAATGGCCCCCGATGCGGACCACGCAACGGACCGCCTCTGTAACGCCGCGCTGTGGGACGTGACCCTAACCAGAGACCTCAGTGCCCTAAGCTCGCCGTCCTCGCACTGGGTCGGCGTCCCTGCCCTCAGGCTGTTCAGACGTCCTCCCCAAAAGGAGCTGACATGCCGAAGGTCGTAATCACACACGCGGTCCCCGACGTCGAGCACTGGCTGAAGTTCAAGGCAGAGCGGGTCGCCCTCCTGCCGTTCGCCACCGGGGTGACGGACCACGTCGCGCTCGATGGCAGCAAGAGCGTTGCGGTGACCTTGGACGTGCAGGACGTGGCGGCCCTCCAGGCAGCCCTGACCTCGCCGTCGCCCGAGCTGGCGGCCGCAATGGAGAGGCACGGCGTCCTCCCCCCGCTGGCGGTCTACGTCGAGAAGTAGTCGGATCGCAGCAGCCCGGGTCGCCGCGAGAGCCTCATGGTGTCCGGCGGCTCACTCAGTCTTCGGCCGCAGCCATGACGGCTCGGTCCACATGACGGAAGGGAATGGCATCCCACGATGACAAAGGTGATCGTTCAGCACCACGTGGTGGACTACGAGCGCTGGTACCCCGTGTTCACGGAGCACGAAGACGTCCGCCGACGGCATGGAGCGACGGGCCACTCCATCAATCGCGAGGCGACCGACCCAAACTCGATCCTGATCGTGAACGAGTTCGCGACGCTCGAGGGCGCTCGAGCCTTTTCTCAGGATCCGTCGCTCCCCGAGGCAATGAAGACAGGGGGGGTCGACAAGGCTCCGCAGGTCTGGATCGTCGACGAGACCGAGGCTAAGCGGTACTGAGACTGACGTCTGAGCGGCCGCGGACCCAACCCGGGGCGCAGCCGCTCACACCCTGAGGTGGCATCAATGGTTCGTCATCTACTCCGCCAGGTGGTCAGGCACGACCATTGGGCGGACTGGATCGCGGCATCCAAGGCTTGGAACGAGGCCGGCATCAAGGCCGGGCTTCCAGCCTATCGTCTTTACTCGTCGGACTGTGGCACCTTCAACGAGGCCTTCGCCGAGGCGGATTACGAGGACTGCGGCGACATCCAGCGACGCATCAAGGCCGCGATAGACAACCCCGAGTTTGACGAGGCACTCGGAGGCCTGGTCAGTCAACTAGTCGACAGCGAGGCTCGCGACTACGTGCTGTCGGAGGTGAAACTGGTCTGAGGCCAGGCGCACTGCGACTGAATGCGGATACGCCTGTCTGCCCACGGGCCGCTGGTCGCCGACGATCCCGGCCGGAGCCGAGGTTGGTCGCCCGCTATGAAGTGGCTGAGCGTTGTAGCAGCATCGCCAGCACCCGCGAGCCCGCGCCCGTAAAGGGCTGAGTGTCGTGCTGAGCGCGAGAGGGGGGATTGGAGCGGGACACGGGTCTCGAACCCGCGACATTCAGCTTGGAAGGCCAGAGCGCCTAAGCGCTGTAGCCTCCCTCGTGGAGGGCCGAGCGTAGCGTGTCCAGTTATCGTGTCGTCGCGAGAGCTTGGGGGAGCCAACTAACCACCCTTGGAGAGGACGGGGGACGCTCGGGACGCCGTGGACCGGTGACGGTTGAAGATGTAGATGTAGATCGTCGTGACGATGTTGGAGACGACGATTCGGACTAAGACTTACGGAACTCTTTGGAATGGCTCAGATGTGCGCTATATCGCAGCAGCACGTCATTTTACTATCTGCAAACTATCTCATTAATGATCTAGAATGCAGTGGTGACACGTTATTCGACTCTGAGCCGACTCTCGGGGATCGCCGAGGACCAGTGGGGGCTATTGACACGCCGACAGGCAGAACTTGCCGGCGTGTCACGCGCCACGCTTCAACGCCTGGCGTCTGAGGGCATCCTTGAACGAGTGGCCCAAGGCGTGTACCACCTAAGCGGCGCTCCCCTAGCTGATCAGGCGGCGCTCCGAGCGGCCTGGCTCCAGCTCGCTCCTGGGGTCCTGGCGTGGGAGCGCACAGCAAAGCAAGGCGTTGTCTCGCATCGATCAGCCGCGGCGATATACAGCCTCAGCGACCTTGCAGCAGACCGGCACGAGTTCACGCTTCCGACGCGTCGACAGTCCCGCCGGGCCGACATCCGACTTCATCAACGGCAGCTTGATCAAGGTGAGTGGATCATCCTCCACGGACTCCCGGTCACGCGACCCGCTAGGATCGCGGCCGACCTGCTCGACGACAAAGAGGACACCGAGGCCGTCGCGCACGTCGTCGCAGACGCGATTCGCGCCGTCTACGACTACCCAGGGACGTTTGCGGACGCACTGGCACCGCATTCAGCCAGGTTTGGGCTTCGGCGAGGTGACGGGCTAGCCCTGCTCCGCTGGCTTCTCGAACTGGTCGGAGACCCTGACACGTCCCGCTGGCTGGAGGAGGCCCGCGGTCACGTCGCTGGCGCCTCTCTCGCAGGCGGCAAGCGGCAAGAGGCTGCCTCGGCCAAAGACATCGGGGCCCCATGACGAGCGATCGCTTCTACGGGAGTCCCACCGCCTTTCGCCGCGCCCTCACCGATAGACTCAAGGCCCAGGCCGAAACGAGCCGCTGGACGTTGCCGCAGCTCCAGCGGCAGATGTCATACGACCGTCTGCTTGAACGTCTGTATCTCGTCGATGAGGGCTGGATTGTCAAGGGGGCGACGGCGCTACTTGCGCGGGACATCGGGGTTCGCGCGACGATTGACATCGACCTCTACCGGAAGTCGGCTCGCGAGGTGGCGGAGGCCGACCTAAGGGAGGCTGCCACCAAAGACATCGGTGACTGGTTCCGCTTCGAGATCGGCCCACCGCGCCCCCTTGGCGATAGCGGTGCTGGCGTTCGCTATCCCTTCACGGCCCATGTCGGGACGACTGTCTGGGCATCCTTCCACGTCGACCTCGTCGGGACCGGCATCCGCATGACCGGTGAGCCCGAAGATGTCCCGCCGCTTGCCCGCGTCGTCATGCCCGATGTCGAGCAGCATGGATACCGCGTCTATCCGCTCGTGGACCACATTGCGGACAAGGTCTGCGCCATGCTGGAACACCACGGCTCCATGGGTGTCCCGTCCACCCGGTACAAGGACCTCGTAGACCTCGTCGCAATCGTCCTCGTCGCGTCCGTGCATGCCAAGCCTCAGACGACTGCGCTCACGTCCGAAGCGGACCGCCGTAGCCTTCGACTCCCCCATAGCTTCGTCGTGCCGGATCGTGGCCTGTGGGAGCCCGGGTATGCGGCTGAGGCGGGCCGATCACTCTTGTCGATCGCCGGAACACTTGACGAGGCTCTCGCGGTCGTCGGCCCATTCCTCGACCCGCTGCTCGGCGGCAGCGCCGCCGGAAAATGGGACTCACGCAGGTTGCGATGGGTGTCGGTGCACTCGTAAATGCCTGAGTTTTGGAGCGGGAGACGGGTCTCGAACCCGCGACATTCAGCTTGGAAGGCCTGAGCGGCCATGCGCTGTGGCACCCCTCGTGGAGGGCCGAGCGTAGCGTGTCCAGTTATCGTGTCGTCGTGGCCGCATGTCATGCCCCCGCCTTGGCCGATTCCCTCACCGTGGTCGATGGCCCCACGCGGCCGCCGAGCTGGCCGGAAGCCTTGCCATCCAGCTGACTCGATCAGTGAAACGGCGGGTGCGCCAAACAGGACGGCCGTTGTGTCGGATGCCCGGTGACTCGACTCTCCTCCTGGCTAGGGGGCGTCCCAGCTCCGGTCTTCGGAGCACGCCCGAGTCCGAAGGAGCTCCTCTGATGGCAGTGCAACTCAAAGGTGAGCACAAGCGCCTCGACGCGCCCGACGAGACCCGGGCGTTCCCCAAGGGCCGCAACGAGATCGTCACGGTCGGCGGTGTGGCGATCGGCCGGCTGACCTTCGAGCCGGGATGGCATTGGGCCGAGCATGTGAAGCCGAAGGTCGGAACCGCCAGCTGTCAAGTCGCGCACGGCCTCTACATCATCTCGGGCCGGCTGCGCACTCGCCTGGACAGCGGCGAGGAGTTCGACGTGGTGGCCGGAGAGGCTGGCTACGTGCCCCCTGGGCATGACGGCTGGGTCGTCGGGAACGAGCCCGTGGTCGCCATCGACATCCTCGGAGCAGTCGACTACGCCAAACCGAGGTAGGGATGAGCTCGCGAATAGCCTGCATGGGCTGCGCTCTCCACCACTGCTCAGGAGGCCTCCCATGAGCCTTGCTTCGAGATTCAACAGGTCGGGCTTCGGCCGGTTCCTCAACAGTCCGGCGGGCCGGGCCTTCCGCCTGGTCGCGGGGTTCGGATTCCTCGCTCTGGGCGTGTGGCTTTGGCCGTCGCCGGTGGGGATCGCGGCGCTGGCGTGGGGCACCCTCCCCCTGACGGCCGGCGGCCTCGATGTCTGCTACATCAGCGCGTCCTTGGGTGGGCCATTCCGGGGCGCTGCCTGCAGGGCCGCCGGGGCGTCGCCTCGCGGCTGAACTGAGGAAAGCTCATCGCACGGCCGTACTATCGCGACCCGTCGACCGCTGGAAACCGGGCAGTCTCGTCTCAACCTGACGGACGACTGGCGCCTCAATCGCGTGGCTGAGCGCTGCAGCACACTCGCCACGGCCTTCTCGACACTCACGCCGAACAGGCTGCGTGTCGTGCCAGGCACGAAAGGGGGACTGGAGCGGGAGACGGGTCTCGAACCCGCGACATTCAGCTTGGAAGGCCTGAGCGGCCATGCGCTGTGGCACCCCTCGTGGAGGGCCGAGCGTAGCGTGTCCAGTTATCGTGTCTTCGTTTGGTCCTGACGTCGGCAAGGCCGCGCACCAGGCGACTCTGAAGCACCACGCTACGGGACGTCACGCTGACCCGGGACCTCACTGACCTACGCTCGTCTCCCTCGCACGAGGGACGGCGTTCTCCCCCCGCTGGCGGTCTACGTCACGAACGAGTCCAGTCAGAGACAAGGAGAACGCATTGAAGCCGATCGACCACGATGACGTGATCCCGCAGTTGGCGGAACACCTGCGTCCGCTCTTCGAGTCGAGCCCCGATGGCATCTACATCTGGCTCGACGAGACACACTGGGCCTGCAACGAGAAGTTCGCGGGCATGTTCGGCCACTCCGTCGCGGAGTTCAAGAGTTCACCCTGGACCCTGCAGCGCATGGTGTATGAGGACGACCAAGAGCAGTTCGCCTGGAACTACGGGAATAGGGTCCACGCGCTCGCGTTCCCGGTGACATTCCGGTTCCGTGGCCTTCACCGCGACGGCTCAACCATCCCCATGGAGACCGAGATGATCCCGCTGACCTACGGCGGTCACACCATCGCCTACCACTTCGTTCGGCGCGTAAACGCCTGAGGGCCTGACGACCGGCATCGAGGCCGACGAGCTGAGACCCCGACGACAGGAGGACGTCATGTACGGAACTATCGCACGGCTCCGCATCAGGAAGGACGCGGAGGGCGGGCTCCGAGGAGTGATGAACGCGATGGAGAGCCGTCCGGTGGCAGGGTTCATCGCCAGCTATGTGTACCGCCTCGACAGCGACCCGCAAGACCTGATGCTGGCCGTCATATTCGCCGACCGGGAGGCGTACGTGCGAAACGCCAACGATCCCGCCCAGGATGCTCAGTTTCGAGAGCTTCGGCAGTTACTGGAGAGCGGCCCCGAATGGAATGACGGGGAGATTGTCTGGAGTTGGGCCAAGTCTTAGCCCGGATCCACCGATCGCCCTGGCCTGAGAGGCGCGGAAACGACGAATCAGGTGCCCTTCTGAACTGGGAAGATGGCGTTGAGAACAGCCCATCGAGCCCAACAAGAGGAGCACCTGATAGATGCGATCTTCGCACAGCCTCGACCGCGTCGACACGGCCTTCGACGATGATCGTTTGGTGGCCGACGCTGGCCTCCTCCTGCCGGCCACCCTGGCCCACCACCTCGGTCTGAAGGGTCTGGTCGAGAGCCATCTCGATCTCGGTGCGGCGGTCGGCGCTGCGAACGTGGGAGACAAGCTCCTCACGCTCGTCGCCTCGGCGCTTGCGGGCGGCGACTGCATCGATGATGCGCGAGCCCTGCGGGCCGGCGGGACCGAGCGGGTGCTTGGCTTCGCCCTCAAGGCGGCATCGACCCTGGGCACGTTCCTGCGCAGCTTCGCCTGGGGCCACGTCCGCCAGCTCGATGCGGTCAGTCGCGAACTCCTGGCTCGGGCCTGGGCGGCCGGTGCCGGACCCGGAGCCGCACCGTTCACGATCGATCTCGACTCGACGATCTGCGAGACATATGGGCTGGCCAAGGAGGGTGCCCTCCACCACGGGTACACCGGCGTCCGCGGCTATCACCCCCTCCTCGCCGTGGCCGCCGGCACGGGCGACGTGCTCATGGCCCGTCTGCGCGAGGGCCGGGCCAACACGGCTCGGGGAGCCGCCCACTTTCTGACCGAGACGATCGGCCGGGTCCGATATGCGGGAGCAGTCGGCGCGCTCACGATGCGAGCCGACAGTGGCTTCTATGCCCACGAGATCGTGGCGGTCTGCCAGAGGCTGGGTGTGCGCTATTCCATCACGGTCCGCCAGCAGCGCTCGCTGCGCCGCGTGATCGAGGCGATCCCGCAAGATGCCTGGGCCCCGATCCCGTACTGGCTCGAGGGTGGCGCCGACGTGGCCGAGACTACCTACACCCCCTTCGCGGGCGAGAAGGGAGCGAAGCCTGTCAGGCTCATCGTCCGCCGGGTGAAGCCGACGCCGGGCTCCCAGCTTGCCCTCTTCGCCCTCTACGACTACCACGCCTTCATCACCGACCGCGACGGCGGGACGCTCGCCCTCGAGGCCGACCATCGGCGCCATTCCGAGATCGAGAACGCGATCCGCGATCTCAAGTACGGAGTGGGACTCAATCACCTGCCGTCGGGCAAGTTCGCCGCCAACGGGGCCTGGCTCGCCGTGCAGGTCATCGCCCACAACCTCGCCCGCTGGACGGCCAGGATCGGCCTGGGTGCAGGCATCGTCACGACCAGGACGCTCCGCCGGCGGCTGTTCGGCCTCGCCGGACGGCTGACTCGCTCGGCTCGTCGGGTGACGCTCCATCTGCCGGCCCGCTGGCCCTGGGCGATCGGCTTCACCGCCGCCCTCACGCGGCTCCGGGCGATCCCGATCGTCGCCTGACCACCCTCTCCCAACCCGTCCGCCGCTCGGGGGTCAGCGTCAGCCTGCGAAGAAATCGGCGGCGACTCATCGACCACGTCTCATCCGGCCCGATCGGCCGCCGTGCGGCCCACTTTCGCCCAGCTCAGGGCTCGGTCATGAGCCGAGACGGAGTCGATCGACTCCCCACGATCGTCGCCGGGCCGTCAGCCGAAGTGGCTCGGTGGATCCGGGCTTAGGCAAGACCCACGCCGCCAGTGCGGACTGGTCGG
>Ga0208039_1000677_pt1 | contig 18466 bp, 18 predicted proteins | sample June2015DPH_20_1_2_FD_184722 | JGI IMG/M metagenome (GOLD analysis project Ga0208039, IMG submission 184722) | Peatland microbial communities from SPRUCE experiment site at the Marcell Experimental Forest, Minnesota, USA - June2015DPH_20_150... | ecosystem: Environmental > Terrestrial > Soil >... | reverse complement strand
GCCTAGTTTCTGGAGTTGGCTAGTAACCGTTAATGGCAACGTGGATTTCCAAGTAGGGCAAGCTTTTGTAAGTCTAACAAAGTCTCTTGCCGTTTTTCTTTCAGTTATTATCCTTTTGGAAATTGCGATTGCCGTTTACGTGCATGCTAGAATAGACAGGTTTGCAGAGGAAACCCTCAATTCGCTGCAAAGCCATGAACCAGCTGAGAAAGCACGTAAGCAGTAAGGCTTGCGCTCAAGCTATTTTTTTACCGCATTTCTCGCAGTATAAAGCAAACGCTTTGTTGCTTGAGCCGCAATAAATGCAGAATTTGTTGCCCTCTAAATTGGTATCTGTCACTTGGGGGATGCTTGGTTCTGGAGAAACTGTTTGGTTAATGGGCGGTGGTTCTTTGGGTTTTTTTGCTGATTTAACAGCAACAGTTATTGAAATTACTATTGCGAGGACAATGAGTATGAACAAAATAGGGTTGTCAGCAATTAAGTTAAATGATAGGGGTTCAACTGGTTGGCTGGTCGGTTCGGCGATTGTTGGCGAAGGCGAAGCGGCTGGGTTAGGTTCAAGCGTTGGTGTTGATGCTGGCGTGTTAGGAGAAATAGTTGGAGCAGGTTCATTAGATGGCATCGCCTGTGATTCTAGAACGTATTGATGGCTTTCATCTATGGGGTATACATAAGCGCTTTGACCTTTGAATTCATCGGGAAGCTCGCCAACTTTAAACCCGGTTCCTGTAGTTTCAGCGTAATAGTAAGTTCTGTTTTCGTAGGTCCAATATGTACCTGAAAGGTCATTTCCTAATACACCAACCGCTAAATGGTCTGTAGGGTTAATGAAAACTGCACCGTAACCCATCATTAGCGTTAATGTTGCAAAAAGTACGGCTTTGCAGTCGCAGTCTCCGGCCTGATCCACTAGAGTTTCTATCGGGAACCTTGGGTATTCTTCATATCCTGTGGTGTTTAAGTCAGACTTGTAAGGTATACTTTGGACGAAAGCTAAAACAAAGCTTACTTGATCAAGTGAACCGTATCCAAGTTGCGTTACGGTTTCATTTAGTTTCTCGACTAGACCCTGTAAGTAAGAATCTTTAGTCGTAACGCAAAAGTCATAGCCTGCAGGTCCATTTTGTATTCGGGTTGAATCTGGAACTGCTTTATAGGCGTCATACAGGGCTACTGGAATGCTGAGGTTCCAAGTCCAATGATTCCCATCGTAATCCCATGCGAAATCCCTGTTGTAGTACTGGTTTTGATCTGGGCTTTGAGCGGTGACTACTCCAAGAGGACGAATTATCGGTAAAGAAACAAAAAACACTAACGTGAAGATGATTAATAGTCTAACTGGTTTACGACTCAGCAGTGGTCTGCTCATTTAACCATCTTCAATGCCCATAACAAGTAACAGTCAACCGTTTAAAACTTACTTACCCCAAATCATAATTTACGACTTAACTGAGCGCTTGAACCAAGTAGTTAAGCTGTAAACAGCCACCGCCAAAAGGCAAACTAGCACTAACACTTTCAGAAACGAAAAAGCGTCGGAAAGCGAGAAAAATAGCACTGTAGCTGGAAGCGGAAGCAGCAAAAAATAAACAAAAGCTATCATCCCAAACCTGTTTCCGACGCTTTCTTTCTTAACGTAGCCTTTTCCAAAGAATGCGCCTGCCAATCTTCCAAAGCCGCTTGTACATGACTTGCATTTGTAACAGCTGCTACAACCGAGCCTGCGCAGAATAAGGTAAATTATCGCGGCTTCTACGAGCAGGTATAGCCAACCGTAAATTTGATTGTAAAAAAATATGCCGAAGAAAGCTAGAAAAACCCATGCGAGAAGCCCAAGATTTCCCAAAACGAGCAGCGGACGAGTAAGTTCAAGTTTTTCTTCAGTCAACGGCTTTGGCTCCTTTTTCTAATTACTGCTGGGTTCCCATTTATAGATAATTTGTTTTGGCAGAGTTTTTGCTTAGGAAGGTTGAGCACAATCAGGACTCAAAATAATAGTTGCGATGTACGTAGTATCAGTTTAAGAGACAAACGGAAAAGCTATTTTTGCTTGATTATACCGTAGCTTTGCTTTTTCCACAAATCCCTAAACTTATTATAGTAATCTATCGGCTGAAAAACAGGTGCATAAGTTAACTGCCATTCAAGACCACATTTGCAGACGGCGTACACTTCTTTCTTGTTTACATTCGCTAAAATCTGCAGTAATTCCTTTCTGCATTTGGGGCAGTAGTATGGTCCGTTAACCATTTGTTTTGCGTCTTTAGTTAGGACTTTAATGCGGCTGTTTGGAACCTTACGCGCTTCTTTACCCAAACTCATCTTTCGACCAAATCCAACATATATCCCTACATAGACTAAGATATACTATTCCATCTTCTAGGCGTGATTTCAAGGGAGACCTTGGTTTTTGTGTGTTTGGTTGATGCTTTTGTATACCGTTTCGGTTTGGTTTGAGGGTTGCGCTTTTTGTTGTTAAATCTGTCAACAAATAGTAGGGTTACCCTATAGGGTAGGCTTGGGGTTGTTGCATTTTTGTGGTTGTTTTTTGTCACAAAAATTAGGGTAGGGTATCCCTATCCATCGGGGAGTTAAGTGGCTATTTGCTATTGGAGGTGGGTTGTAAATAGTACCCGGTCCCCCTCCCCTGCTTTTTTGAGGAGGGCTCGTTTTGGGTTGCTTTTTTGATTTAGCGTTTGATTTGGGCTTGGAAGAGCTGCGCGCGACAGCGACGTGTGCGTGATGGAAAGTGCCAAATATCCATTTCAAGAATGCTAACCTTTGGTTCAATTCGAGCGCTTATACATGAAATCTTTTGCTTAACAGTTTAGTTTAATCCAGATAAACTTAAATTACGCAGAGAATATGGACTATTCCAGCGCGGTCGTCGTCTAGTCTGGTTTTAGGACATTAGCCTTCCAAGACCAAAAGGATTTTGACCTTGAGAAATATAGGCAATACTTATTCTCAAAGTATTCATCTCTTTATGCAGAGATTCAGTTTCGCTATTTATTAAAATATCATCAATGTTACAAGAACTCATCAGAATTGCTAAGTATCCCTGTCACTATACGCAGTAATGTCTTAAAATCAATGGTAGCTCTCTCTAAATATCTGGGCACTTATGAATCCTACAAATCTGCAATTAAGAATCATGGCATAAAGTGGGCAAATAACAATGATAGCTTAACAGCTTTTGTTAGAATCTTGAATGGCAATAATCTCAAGGATTTAGCACAATGGTATGAGAAAGCATTAGCAATTTTTAATGTTAATGAGAAATTATATCCAAGATTCCTAGCTCTGAGTGGAGTGCGCAAAACAGAAGCAAAGATGTCATTTGACAAAATAAGAGCAATGGCTGGAGAAGGCAAACTAAATGAGTATTATAACTCTGAAACAAAGATGCTGGAACATTTCAGATACAAACAGTTTCTACGTGGCACAAAGAATCTCTATGTTTCTGCAGTCCCATATGAGTTAATAGAGCAAATAGCTAATGCTGATAATTCAATTAGTCTAGCATCTATGCGTAAAAAACTGAATAGGCATGGTTTGACACTTAGATTCAAAGAGTTAAGACAATTCTATGCAACTAATATGCGTAGACTGGGCTTAATGCAAGAATTAATTTCACTACTTCAAGGAAGAGTAGAAAGAACGGTATTCACACAATTTTACCTTAAGGAGAACCCAAAGGAGCTAGCGGACAAAACAATATCTTTAGTTGGAAACTTGGAGAATATTTTGCTCAATGCAAAGATGGAAACAACAATTACAACCTAGAGCTTTCATCCTCTTGTTTTTTCTTCTTTTCTTTCTAACTCTTGACCAATCTAATCAGTGTCCTTCCATTTTATATCTAAGCTAATTGGACGAAGTAACCTGCTGAGGTCAAATACGAAAAAGTGTCATAAACAGACATTGGGGCGTAAGACCTGGATTAAAATAGATTGCAGACAAACTAAGACAATGGTTTGATTTATAAGCAAAATTCATTTAATGTTGAGTTTAAAGGTGACAGGATGAAAAGAAGGATGCTTATTTTAGCCATTACTGTCGCATTGATTATTATCATATCTGTCACTTCAATTATGTACTTGAGGCAAAAGATACCATTATCATATGATGCAACATTAACAGTTGTACCAGGCTGGCCCTGGGCTGACTTGAAGATTTGGTTTCATACCAGCAACATTCTTTACAACTGTAAGGTTACTGTCAGTTACTTAGCAACAAATGGCTCATGGACTCAGATAACTCAGGATGTGGGCACAGTGGATGCAAATGCACAACCTCAAAGTCACATGTTTGAATTAACTGATTATCCAACAGGAGATAATTCAACAGTAGTTCATTTGAGCGATGCTGACCATTTGGATACGCTAAGAATAAACGCTTATGGCTACATCACTGCCTATATTACTTTTTGATTTTCTCAAGACTGCACTAACTTAGCACATTAACAGACATTGAGACGCAAGACCTAATTTTAGACCTTCAGCTTCTTTTGCTTAAGTCTCCTTTTTTGGACTATCATAGCTACATATCTTTTCCTAACGTAAATTGCCCTACAACTGTTTGAATGGTACACTTTTTTTGGATCATACGTTTCGAATACTAAGCCACAGGAACAGGTTATAATGAGAACTCTATTACTTAATCTTTCAAAATTTTCCATATCACAAGCATTCCAGTAGAAGTCTTAGTAATCCCTGTCTCTTTTCCAGAGGTTAAGTGAGCATTGCCCCCAACAGTAACTGCTTCCTTTGTAGATGCAGCCCCCACAATTTGGCGAGTCAAAATATCTGCTTTTACTCACAAAACCTTCTCCATAGATAACAGATGCAGGGCTGAATTTCTGCCTTTCTATATCATTTCACAGACTAATTCTTTTCACTCTACAGACATTCTAAAAATCCTATCTTTGGACAATCTCCAATCTTGCCCTTTAAATGTGAGAAGTGTCATGAACAGACATTGAGACGTAAGACCTTTTGTCAACAGAAACCAGCTTGGAGAAAACTCTACTTTGTTAATATACCCTCTTTCATTATTGAATTGGAGAATTGTTGTATCAGTCACCAGTCACATAGGTTTAAAGCACTAAATATGATTAGTTTTTTGGGTGTAGATATCTTAAAAGCTGAGAGGTGATTGAGCAAATGGGTCTTGGAAGTTTTTTGTGGTCTGCCATTGTCGTAGTAGTACTATTAATAATTCTTGTTGTTGTGGTAAGATTCTTACTTCACTTAATATAGGGCAAACTGAAAATTTAGAAAGAGTTTTCTAATATATTCCAATGCTGAAATATCCCTTTTAAGCCTTAGAAATAATTTCTTGTTTGAGGAGAAAGGAGAGCTTCTAACAAGGATAAGGGGAACACTTTCCCCCAGTCTACTCCTTGTTAACTATGGCTTTCTTTTTCCTCTTTTCGCATTTCAGCAAAGTTCTCTTCTCAATAAACGTTAAGTCTAAAGATGACTATGCAATCCTCAAGGGTGAAGGAAAGTAGTGCTTGCCACAGTGACACATACCCACCATCTCTGCCTCAAGCATTACCATTCCCACCCTTGCCATTTCTTCAGCTAATGACTTTTCACTTCATAAATATTCTTAGAATCCCAGCTTTGAACAATCTCTAGTCTTGCCCTCTCATTGTAAGAAGTGTCATAAACAGACATTTAGCCGTAAGACCTTGATTAAAACATCTTAAAGTTTCACTTCAATGATATTGGTAAGTCTTAAATCTGCATAGCTTAGAAATAGAGTGATAGTTGGAATTGATGAATAGGAACGTAACCGTCCATGTTTGAGAAAAAGACATGCGAACGATGCGGAAAACAATATTCAATGAGAACTATATCAGAAAACAAGGGCAAACATCTATGCAGAGATTGCGTAAAAACATGTTCAAGTTGCGGCAAAAAACTTCCCATGGCACATTGGTTTGGTCAGACATTTACAGCCAACGCCTTCGCTCAGAGTTTAGAAAGACAGGGAAAGCCTTGGATAGGTTCAGGAATGTGTATGGAATGCTATAATAATAGAATAGTTCAAGAGGAAAATGAACAAAGACTAATTAGAGAAGCACAGTTAGCACAAGCAAAAGAAATACTTCAGACACCAACCGTCTGGGAATGTGGATATTGCAAAACAGTAAACAAAGGAAATTTTTGTTCTAATTGTGGTAGTTCCAGAAAAAAATCTTAAAATTTGAAAGTGCAAGCAAAAGAAAATGAGAAAACATGAAATTGCGGCAAAAAATCAGTAATCATAGACGATTAATAGTTACTACTTTCTTTTGGGCGTACTTCGGCATATTTTACTGTTTAGCTGTTTTGGAATATATGATTCTTCCGAAGTGGGCGATGTCGATAAATTTTCTTGTTCCACTTTCGATCGCTTGTTTGTTAACCTTTGATATTATTGCCAAACATTTCTTTGGTAATCTTCAATGAATTGCCTATGACGCGTATTCTTCTACAAGTCTACTAATTCTAATATCTACAGTGCTGGCTTTAATGCTTGAAGCTTGCCTGTCCTGAAATTCAGGTGGCAAGTGACTGACTGATTTCCTTTTTTCTTTGGCTAATCAAAAAATCTCAAATATGCATAGCTTAGAAATAGGCTAAAATGCTTAAGGTTAAACAAAAAAAGTAATGCTTTTGCTTTTTTGGGGTCTATTCCAGTTTCGCAAATTTCAAGGGGTTGGGGTTACCTTCGTTTGAGAAAAGGCGATTCTTCGTTTTCTCATATAAAGTAGTAGAGAAATAATGATAGCCAACAAGAATGCAATTACTACAAGAGCTACAGTGGTTATTAATAAAAGAGATGAATTAGAAAAATTGCTAACAGACGTTGCAATTGATGTTGGAGTTGGCGATGATGGCGAAGATGAAGTGTAAAGGTTTGTGGCGTCATCTGTGTTGATGGTTATAGTCTGCGTGTTACTCCAGCCGCTTTCTTCACCAGTGAACTCGTAAGGATACATTTCCAGTTGGTTTGTTGCATTAGGGTTGAAAACTCGATGGACAATTCCATTCATCGCTTCCACTTGGAAATCCACTTGAGCACCCATCGGGAAATCTGTCATAATGTCGCCTAAAACGTAGGTATTTTCGCAATTAGGCTGTTCAGAAACATAAGAGAATACCGTATAATCTGAATTTGACTTAGCAGGCAAATCGTCAACTAAATAAAGATTTGTCCAATTCTCAACATAATGCCCCTTAATCCGAATATTATAAAGCAATGAGGTGTTAAAGCCGCCGCTCGAGTCATAGGTGGAAACAAAGGGCTGATTCTTAATTGACACAGTTATCGTTTTATTGGCAACGTAGTAACTTGGATGAGTTACATTCTGATCTGTGTAAGGATCAATCGAATAAGTCGTGGGTGTGAAGTAAGAAGCATCGATAAATTTTACAGTAAATTCTGGGACAGAAGGCTTAGGTATCTGAGCAAATGCTGGTTTAACTATTGTTAAACTTGAGACAGCTAAGAGAACAATAACGAGTAATGAGAAACTCTTGCTGATACTACCCATACTTAGTCTTAGAAACGGTTTACAATAAAAGGGTTCTTCATAACGATTTCTCGACTAAGACTCTCTTTTACTACGACCATTCAGGGGTTAGAAACTTGGCTATATTGACAGAGTACATTCAAAGGAAGATGTGCTCAGTAGTAATTTAGCTAAGTTTTCATAGATGATAAGTCTTAAATCTGCAAAGCCCAGAAAGAGAAGTGGTGGTAATAGCTTGTGGCATGAATATCCAATCCCAACAGATTATGAAAAGCAGAAAGAGGTTATTAGGTCATTAAGGAAATGGATACTGCAACTTGAAAAGGATAATCTTATTGTTGGATTTGCGTTTGACCATTATTTTTCAAACCCTGATGTGCCAGATGAACTCAGAATTAGATTTGAGTACAAAGATGAGCATAACCGAGAAAGCGTAGAATCTGAACTTGAGACTGAGGTAAAGAAGTTATTGCCGACATACGTTAAGAAGGAGCAAATTTGGGGTTCAGACACAACAGATAGGCATATCTTGCAAGCTTACGAATTTGGAAGTAGATGTGCTTTCCTTGCATGGGAACTTATAGAGCAAGGTCGCTTTCCACAACTATATTTTTCTAGGGCTGTAATTGGGCAGACACAAGATGGACTTATCGCACACAAAGTGCCGATTGAATTCCAAACACATTTCAATCATGGAGTAATGAATTCTCTGGGTATTCCAAAGGTACCAGATGAACGAGAAATTCATTTAAATAACTTGATGGACTCAACCAATTCGAAGACGAAACAAGAACTGATAAACTGGTTGCAAGCTAACGTTCGGGGATAGCATTATTCTGAAATTGAAATTATGACTTTTAGGTCGAATCTTGCTTCAGAAACAATTAAGTTCTATTTTGATATTTTTGATTTGCCATTGTTACCATTGCTATCGGTTGCTGTTGTTGTATGTCTATAGGTTCTAGTGCTTTGAAGATTCTGTCTCGCAATTCTGTTAGCTTAGGACTCCAATAATGACGAATGAAAACATTAACGGGAATCCTTCCCTGTAAGAGATTTACTTCTTGCTCTAGAATGCCATGCTGTAAAAGAGATGTTCCAAAACAGTCTCTTAGCTCTGATATGCGTACTTTTAGATTATTGCAATTCAATCTCTTTCTAATCTGAGGATACGTTAACGGTTGACTGCTACCTATTTGATTGATTAAACTTTCAGGTAAAAAGCTGATATAGACGTTTTTAGTATCACGTAAGAATAATTTTGGATATTTGAAATGCATTAGACAGTTAAGTTCTTTGTTGTAGTATTCGGATAGCTTGTTCTGTTTTGCCAATTCTATTATTAGGTTAAAACTGTTAATTGCCTCTTCCTTGCGTATACCTGAGACTCTACAGAAACTCAGATAGAGTCTTTCGTTATTTCTAACAGCATCATAAGCCTTAACATACCATTCTAAAATATCAGAATCACTAGCCTTCAATATTCTTAGAAAAGATTCAACAGCATCCTGTTTATGTAACTTGACCCCATAGTTCTTTAGGCTATCTTTGAATTGGTTAGAGATACCCAGATACTTAGACAGCACAATAAGGCTCTTAATCACGTTATTTCTAATAGTGGGTTTCAGAATGTCAAGTTGTCTAACATCCATCATTAAATACATATATTTTCTTGAGTTAGGCAGAATGATTCTTGCATAAGTAACAGCGTATCGAGCATACACCCAGTCGCTATACTGTTTCCAGTCTAAATTATCCAGAAAAGAAGATATATCGCCACTACCATTTACAGCATCAACATTGAGCGGTCGTCGTCTAGTCTGGTTTAGGACATTAAACTGTCTATAACCATTAGCAGTATGGAAGCCTTCCAAGCTAATGATCCCGGGTTCAAATCCCGGCGACCGCACCATTACGGTTTACAGAGGACAAAGGGCAAACCTTAACTTTTCAATATCCAACTTAAAGTATGACAGACATGAAAACATTCGAAGAAATAAGAAGCATTCTGGCCAAGCACAAAGAAGAATTGAAGCAAAAATACAAAGTGAAAGAAATAGGCATATTCGGTTCTTACGTTAGAGGCGAACAGAAAAAAACAAGTGACGTTGACATTTTGGTCGAGTTCGACGAATCAGCAAGCCTGAGCCTGCTTGGCTTCATCAGATTTGAAAATTATCTGGCTGAGGTTTTAGGGGTCAAAGTTGACCTTGTCGAAAAGCAAACCCTCAAAACAAGAATAGGAAAACATGTTTTAGAAGAAGTTGTAAATGTATGAAAAAGGAGTTTTTGGACTACATTGAAGACATTATTCTTGCAATGGATGACGCCCAAAAATTCGTAAGAAATATGGAATTCGATGCTTTTGTGAAAGACAGAAAGACTATCTACGCTGTTATCCGAGCTTTAGAAATTATTGGTGAAGCCGTCAAAAACATACCTGCGCCTATTAGGAACCGTTACCCTCAAATTCCATGGAAAGAGATGGCTGGAATGAGAGACAAAGCGATCCATGAGTACTTCGGCGTTGACCTGAAAAGAGTCTGGAGCACTGTAACCGTTGATGTGCCCAACCTAAAGCCTCTGTTCGAAAGGATTTTGAAGAATACTGAATAATTTTTAAAACAACCGTGCAAGTTGTTGTCACGATTGTTAAAGAACTAATGCAGATTCTCTTTAGCTACAGCCTCCCACGCTGACGACCCGGGTTCGAATCCCGGCGACCGCACCATTCTTGTGGTTGAGAGGTTTCGCATAATTTTTCAGGCTGCTAAAAGCATCCGCAGACGGCTCAATTGTCTCGACAATTGTTTTCATTTCTTGTCTCGAAAAAAATGAGCCGCAAAGCCGCCTTACAACAGTTTGGTACGTCCAAAGCGAAAAGGTGAAAAGGCACAATGCATGATTATCTAAAATAAAGGTGACCTTAGAGTGAGTGAACAAGTTAATTTAGCGACAATTCAGTTGAACGGCTCAAAACAATCTTTTATTTTAAATGAGAAAAACTTCAAGACTGGAAGCAAAGGCTTTCACGCTTATGGGAAAATGCAGGTAGGACAAAAAAATTACCAGGTTAACATTCAATGCGTGGAGATTGGCTCGAAACCAAAAGAGAAAGAAGAAAAGAAAAAGTAACCTGAATTTTTTTATTTTAATTTTCCTTTGTTCTAATACTCATTTTTTCATCCCTAACTAAAAAGAAGAAGGTAAAATTTTCTTATTTATCTGGTCGCTGATGTTTTATGCATCTTAAACAATAACAAAAATGAAAGAAAGTTGTGCCAGTGGTGAGAGAGATTTGTTTAGCTGTTTGTTGTTTTTATTTGTGATATTTCTCCAGTGTCTGCCCATACCTCAACGGTTATGCTGTTTACTCCGCCTGGGTAAACCTTGTCAAGGTAAAGTGTAACAGTCCACTGCGGGTACAGCGCTAATGAATTTTTAGTGTTCGGGTGAAAAATAACCGAGACAGGTTCCGACAACACGTTGAAGTTGGAGACTGTTGAGCCGTTTGCAGTCCAACTGTAACCTTTCACGGCGTTTCTTGCCAATTCAAGTGCCTTGTCGCTGGAAACGTTAACCGTGGTGCTTCCAATCGTGAACAAGAACCAGCCGTCAGTTAACTGTGTTAAGTCGTGGTTCTCAAAAACTAAACTTAGGCTTTTAGGCGAAAAATCAACGCCGTTTTCCGTACACATCATTAGTATTTGTGCGCTGTCGCCTGAGATTGTCACATTTAACTTAATGTTGCCTTCTGCGATTTCGATACTTTGCGTCGAGTTGTTAACTAACGATAGCATACTACTCATGTTGGCAAGGTAAGATGTATCCTCATAAGTTGCGAACCTTCCAAGCAGGCTCTTCGCGGCATCCAAAACACTATACGGCTGTGGCTGAGTATAAACCGGCGAACCCTCAAGCAAAATAATCTGGTACCTCGATAACTGATTGTTTCTAAACCTGAAAACTACATCCATTTTGCTGTCGCTACTCGTAAGCGAGTACGTCATAATCTGTTCTAATGCTCCGCCTAAATCTGAACGTTGCTCAACAGTATTGCTCAATAATGTTGCCTGATAATGTGAAGTGTCAATTTGTGTTACTTGTTGAAGAAAATTGATTGCTTTGTCTGTAGTGGCGCTCCAAGCTAACAATTGATTATACTCCGACTGCAAAAGATCACGCTCACTAGATGCCTGATTCAAAGCACCATACTGCAGCGCCGACATGCTTGCCACAATAACAAGTCCAATAAGCAAGGCTGCAAGAACCGTCTTCCATTTCAACGATAACGATAAGCGTTTCTTCGGCTGGACTTCAGGTGCTTCCTCCACAATCTTCATTGTACTGACAGCAGCCGAGCCGAAAGTCGACAATTTATACACGCCATTCTCTTGAGTTATCAGTTCCCCTAAACTTTCAAGATGATAGGTCAAATTGGAACTGGAAACCCCGAGTAACTCAAGCATTTCCGAAAACGTCAGCGGCTTTTCCGAGAGTATGCGTAGTATCTTTCGGCGTGCAGGATGTTTGAGTGAGCTAAACATTGTTGAGTAAATCTCTTCCTTAGCATCGCGCACTCTCTCAACCAATTAGCTATTGTTGCATTAAAGAGCTTAAAACTTTGCTAAGTTTAGGAGCTTTGAACCTGATTGTTTATCTTTCCAGTAATTATTTTTATTTTACTTCGTTTTTGCAATTTTAACCCATAAACGGCAAATTAGAAATAAATGTATCTATGATATTCTGTTCTTAAGGCGAAGTGTTATGACGGATGTAGTGTTTATCTTCGAGGTTCATCAGCCGCACAGGCTAAGGCGGAACTTGTTTTGGGAAGGCAAAGTTTTCAGGCGCTTGAAGAAAGAAGAATTATTCAATTATTATTTTGACAATGAGGTTGACAGGGAAATTTTTAAGCGTGCTGCACGCAAATGCTATTTTCCTTCAAACCAGATACTGCTCGACTTAATAGACAGGCACAAGCATGAGCGCAAGCAAGTTAAAGTCTCATTCAGCATTTCAGGAGTGTTCCTTGAGCAATGCGAAATGTTCGACCATGACCTCCTTGAAACTTTCAGGCAAATGGCCGCCACTGGACGCGTAGAATTCCTAAACCAAACCTACTACCACTCAATCTCCAGCCTCTATCCTGATAAAGAAGAATTTATTGAACAGGCAAAAATGCACAGACAAACCGTAAAGGACTTACTAGGCTACGTGCCGAACGTTTTCGAGAACACCGAACTCCTCTACAACAACACCATCGCTAAAACGGTTGAAACCTTAGGCTACAAGGGCATCTACACCGAAGGCATCGAGAAAATTCTCGGCGAAAAATCCCCAAACTACATCTACACACCGAAAGGCTCAAGGAAAATTCGAGTTTTACTCCGCAACTACAAACTAACTGACGACATTGGCTTTAGGTTTTCAGCACGATGGTGGCCCGAATGGCCCCTGACAGCGGATAAATACGCAGGTTGGCTAGCAGGCACACCGGGCGCATGCATCAATATTTTCCCTGACTACGAAACCTTCGGCGAACACCACTGGCCCGAAACAGGCATCCACAGCTTTCTACAGCACCTTCCCGAAGAGATATTGAGGTTTGAACACTTGCAAATGGCTACACCCTCCGAAGTGGTAGATAGGCATGCGCCAGCAGGCGAAATCGATGTACCTGAAACAGGAGGCACCGTTTCCTGGGCAGACATCCAAAGAGACCAAACTGGATGGCTTGGCAACGTAATGCAATGGGCATACTACACCACTTTGCGGCGATTGGAGCCATTCATAAAAGAAGCTGACGACCGCGAATTTCTCAAACTTTGGCGTGACTTCCAAATAAGCGACCACTTATACTATATGTTCACTGCAGGCGGCGGACCAGGAGAAGTCCACTCTTACTTCAGCCCATTCGAGTCGCCCATGGATGCTTTCGCGGCAGCACAAACGTTGCTAACCGATTTTGAAGCTAGGCTTAGAATGGCGATTTTAACGGCGAACGAGCCTTTCCTGTTCTACACGGGCGTTGGAAAGGAATATTACACGGGAACCATGGCTTGGAGCCTGAAAGGATTCATTAAAGCAATCGAAGAAGTTAACCTCAAAGCCATAGAGTTCCACGTTTGCAATGGAGACTTTGAAAGCTGGGCAAAAAACTCCCTTAAAGACCAAAAATTAGCATCCACGTTCAAAGAAATTAAGGATTCAGAAGAAAAAGGCGAAAAACTAAGAAAAACAATAGTTAATTTTGCAGAAAAACGTTATACTGTCCTAAATAAGCAAATGCAGGATGCAACCAAGCTTTTCTAAGCAGCTATCGCGTAAGCGTTTATAAGAGAAGTTATCATAACTATTTGACAGCAGGGTGCGTTAAAAATGAGAGAAGAACTCCCGTTTCCAGACAAGGTTTTGCAAACACTGCATAACTTATGCGCTACAGCCGCTGATTTGGCAAGAAGAGGAGAAGAAGTAGCGAGGCTTTTGCAGAAAGACCCAAATGAGATCGAGAGCATTTTAGACCAGTACAAGTCAGAGGGCTTCGCCGAGAGCTTCGTTGATAATGAAGGAAAAAAACGGTATTATCTTAATGGACGAGGAATAATTAAGGTCTGCTCGCTTTTCACGTAGTGGAAACATGCGTATCATTATTTTTTCGTGGGAGTATCCACCAAGAGTGGTAGGTAAACTCTCAGAATACGTAAAAGCCTTATCAACCCAACTCGTCGCTAATAATGTGGAAGTCAACGTTGTAACTTACGACGATTTTTTTACTGGTTTAGCTCAAGAACCAACAGGAGTAAAAACAGTCAGAGTACCAAACCCTGTTCGAACCCACATCGGAGTTTTAACGTGGGTTTTAACACTAAACCAAGAAGTTGAAAGAGCCGCAGCCAACATTTACTATCAAGCCAAAAAGCAAATTGACCTCGTAGACGTTTACGACTGGCATTTCATTCCAGCAGCGGTCACTTTGAAAAACGGTCTTGGCATACCGTTTGTTTATTCTGTTGAAAGCTTGGAGGACCATCGTTCTCCAAACACAAATACATCCTACAACATGGCTATCAAAAGTGTTGAGTGGCTGGGTTTTTATGAGGCAGAAAAAATCAGCGTTAAATCAGAGTGGATGCGTGATGAGGTCATTAGGATTTACAAGGTGCCGAAAGAAAAAATAGTCGTTATCTCCACCAACCCGACTTCTTGGATAACAGAAATCCTTACACTATACAATAGTACAGCTGGAGGCTTAAAGGGCAAATGAAAGACGATTTAACTGTTATGATGCTGAGCTGGGAGTTTCCGCCCAGAATAATCGGGGGAATATCACCGCACGTTTACTTTTTATCAAAAAGTTTAGCAAAACAGGGCGTAAAGGTTTACGTGATAACTTGCGATTTTCCAGATGCACCCTCCCATGAAATAATTGATGACGTTGAAGTTTACCGTATTGACTCTTACAAGAACCCAGCACCAGATTTCGCAACATGGGTTTACCTAATGAACTTGAATATGCAAAAGGAAACGGCGGCGTTAACACGGAAAATCGCTAATAAAATTGATGTTTTTCACGCTCACGATTGGCTTGTGGCAAATGCAGGCATAGGACTCAAACATGTTTTCCGAAAGCCCCTTTTGGTAACCATGCATTCAACTGAAATAGGAAGAAGAGACGGATTACACACAAGCACTGAAAAAATGATTCATGAAACTGAAGCTTGGCTAACATACGAAGCATGGAAGGTAATTTGCTGTAGTGATTACATGATTACGCACGTTAAATGGGCTTTCGGGATTCCAAGCGACAAGTTAGTCATGGTTCCTAACGGCGTAAACACGCATTGTTACAACGATATTGATGCTGATTTAAAGGATTTCCGAAGCAAGTTTGCTTTGCCTGAAGAAAAAATAGTGCTCTTTGTAGGCAGGCTGGTTTACGAAAAAGGCATCCATGTATTAATTAACGCTGTTCCCAAGATTTTGGAGAAAGTTAACGCTAAATTCATAATTGTAGGTAGCGGCTACATGAAAGAGCAACTGCTAAACATTGTCCGCAGCATGGGACTTGAGCACAAAGTTCTTTTCGAAGGCTTTCTGGATGAACAAACCTTGCTTAAACTTCAGAAATGCGCTGACGTTTCCGTTGTGCCATCACTTTTCGAACCGTTCGGAATAGTCGCGTTGGAGGCTATGGCAGCGAAAAGCCCAGTGGTTGCATCTGACACTGGGGGTTTATCAGAAATCATTGAGCATGACGTGACAGGAGTTAAAGTTTACCCGAATAACCCTGATTCCTTGGCTTGGGGAATAACCAAGGTTTTGCTTGATGATAACTACCGAAAACGCATCAGTGAAAACGCCTATAAAAGAGTTCAAGAAAAGTACGATTGGGAAAAAATCGCGCAGCAAACTAAGCGCATATACGAGGGCGTTTTAGGCGAATATTCAAAGAGCTTTTGGGCATAATTGTCTTGGAAACGAGTAATCCATAGCTCGTAAAAAAGACTATATCCCTCTTTCACTAGAGTCCGTAGTTGTTTAAGTAGGAAATGAGGTACCAGTGCTCTCATAAAATCTATGGCCTTCTAAAGAGCAAAAACCACAGGCATTGCATTTAGTTTCCGCTTACTTTTTTCTTAAGAACAATTTAGTTTGAAGTTATATGAAGAAGGAAAAAAATGAGAAAAAGAATACTTTTCGTTTCAACCGTTATTATACTTCTTTTGTCAACATTTCTTTTTACTCTTCAGATAGAAGCAGACCAATCGGCCGCGCCATTGAATGTGACAGTAGTTAAAATGGAGTCAACTATATCCAAGCAGTAATCAGCAAAACCTCATGGGAAATCACAGTCACAACAACTTGACCTCAGCGCTATTTTCCGATCACTCGCACATTTTCAACTTGAATCCACGGAGAAATCAACTGCCCCATCTGTCGCTCATTGCTACCGACCAAACTTACGTTTTTCAGCAATTCAAAAATGTTGCCTGCCAACATTACGCCTCGGCTGCAGTGGACTATTTCGCCTTTCTTTATTTTCCAAGCTGGAGTTGCAACAACTGAGAATTCGCCGCTGACAGGATTGCTGCTATGAGCGCCTTGTAGGTAATAGATTATTAAGCCGTCATCTACTTCGCTTAGTAGTTGATCGGATGTTTTGTTTCCTGGCATAATGTGGAAGTTTGTGGTGTCGATGCTGGGTGTTGACAGGTACCCAGCCCTTGAAGCGTTCCCAGTGCTTTCTTTTGCTTCTTTTTTTGCGGAGTAGTTATCGTATAGGAAATTGCGCAGTACGCCTTTCTTTATGACCACTGTTTTCTGATGTGGCACTCCTTCGCCGTCAAAAGCCCAAGTGCGGAGTCCGCCGGGGAATAAGCCCTCGTCGTAAATGGTTAGGTTTTCTGAAGCGACTTTTTCTCCGATTTTTCCTTTAAACGGAGACTGATTCCTCTGAACATTGTCGGCTTTAACAGCGTTAACTAACGTGTAAGCAAAGAGGTCTTGCAATGCAAACTGCGTCAGTATAAGCGTAGTAGATTTGGTTTCAACTGACTTAGTTTTTAACGCTGAAACCGCCAGTTTCGCTGCTTCTTTCCCAACCCAAACTGGGTCAACGTTATAGTTTCTTGAAGCGTTAAATTCAAAGCAAACAGGCGTGACAGAACCGCCTTCCTTAGCCAACGTCGCCAAACTGCATTCAATCACCGTTCCTTTATCAAAACCTGTAATTCCATTCGAGTTGGCGATGGCGTTAGAAATGTAAGCGCTGCCTATTCCTCCTTCAACTGGGAAAACGCGTTTATCCACTTGCCCAGCAGAATCCAACATGATTGAAGCTACATTAACTAGTTCCTCTGACCCAAGTTCAACAACTTTATCATCAAAAGTTTTCTTTGGTGAAGCATACGGTTTCTTTTGTGGAAGCCCATTCCAGTCCTGGTCAGGTTTGCTTGCTTTTGCAGCACTCAAAGCCCTAAGAATCACACTTTCAACTGCGTTTGAGTCGTCAAGAATGTTTGTGTAAGCGAAACCTACCGCTTTGTTAGCGGCAACTCGGATGCCTAAGCCTCGATCAATTATCCTATTGGTTTTGCTGATTTGGCCCAGTTCAATGCCGATGCTTGTTGCTTGCCCCTCGTAAACATATGCCTCAGCTTCTGTGGCTCCTTTTTTCAAGGCTTCATTTACTGCGTTTTCCGCTAAACTTACCATTATGTTTTTTTCAAGCACTGCCACCAACAACCACCTCTTTAACTCTAATGTGCGGTCCACCATCACAAATGAAGGCTGTTTGGCCTTTTCCGCATCTTCCTGGGTCTAACTGGAAATCTTTTCCCACAGCGTCAATCTTATGCAAGGTTTCAAGGGTATTGCCGCTTATTGATGCGTTGCGGATTGGTGCGCCTATTTCTCCGTTGACTATTTCGTAGCCTTCTTGGATGCCAACTTGAAAAGTGCCGTCAAGGTTAGCTTGTCCACCCCTAAAACTCTTAAAGTAATAACCTTGCTTGACTTTTTCGATTAATTCTTCAAAAGAGTGGTCTCTGGGCGCCATGTAAGTGCAACGCATACGGATGATTGGTTCCACACGGAAATCTTCAGCCCTCGCGTTACCCGTGGGTTCAGCATTGAATTTTTGAGCGGTCTCACGGTTATGCATCAAACCCGTAACCACGCCATTTTTTATCAGCAATGTTTTCTGGGTTGGAACCCCTTCATCGTCATATTTGAAAGCGCCAAAAGCTCCCTCGATTGTGCCATCATCATAAAATGTTACCAAGTCTGAACCGATTTTTTTCTCCATATTACTTGCTAAAACACCGCCCGAAAGGGCTAAGTCAGCTTCAGCTAAATGCCCAAACGCTTCATGAACAAAAACACCTACCACGTTTGGACCCAAAACAACTGGGAACGTTCCGCCCTTCAGCG
>Ga0208039_1000669_pt1 | contig 18647 bp, 14 predicted proteins | sample June2015DPH_20_1_2_FD_184722 | JGI IMG/M metagenome (GOLD analysis project Ga0208039, IMG submission 184722) | Peatland microbial communities from SPRUCE experiment site at the Marcell Experimental Forest, Minnesota, USA - June2015DPH_20_150... | ecosystem: Environmental > Terrestrial > Soil >... | reverse complement strand
ATACTTCTGGCAAGCCTCTTCGGTAGCGAACATCGACTGAAACTCGCGCAAGGTTTTCGGAAACGCTGGGCGCGGCATGCCCATATACTACTAATTGGGGCTTGCTGAAACAACCGGATAAGCATGAGGCGGCTAACGAGGAGCTATTTCCTCGAACGCCGTTTCGGGACAAGGATGCGCCCTGCGGACCACTCAAAGCTCAGTTTCCGAGTAGCCTATCCGGCCAAGTGAACTGGGGCTGACCGCTTCTGGTCGGGATCGGGCCGCTTGACAAGCCAGTCCTGATCAGCCTTGAATAGATCCAAATCAATGTCCTGCGAAGATCTCAGCGCGGACGCGCGCGCCTGAACTCGGCGGACCGGTTCTTCTGGGCTTGGCCAGTACGTGCCGGGTCGGGTTAGCGATCCGTTATCATCCTCGTCAAGCCCGAGACCGTCATTGCTTGGCATCGCCGGGGATTCCTTCTGTATTGGGTCTGAAGAGTAGAAGGGGTACGCTCGTAAGGCCTCCAATGTCCCGGGGGGTTCGAGACCTCCTCCGAAAGGTGAGTGTGGCGAATCCGCCCTGGGGAGCACCTCGCATTCACGGCGAGCTACTCTAACTCGGGAATCGAGGTCTCCCAAGTCACGGTCGCGAAGCATATGGCTCGCCGGCAAAAGCCGCCCTCTCAGGCCTGGTGGACTTTATCTCGACAATTACGTGAAGGAACCCGTCTCTACCGACATCTTCGTGGTGCCTACCCTGAGCTTTCGAGTCTTGTTCGTCTTCATAGTTTTGGCCCATCATCGGCGTCGAGTGATTCATTTCAACGTTACCGCCCACCCCACCTCGGGAGGGGCGGCGCAACAGATGGCCGAGGCCTTCCCTTGGGACACGGCCCCACGCTATCTGCTCCATGACCGCGATAGCATCGATGGCGACGTCTTTCGGCAAAGAGTGCGAGGGATGGGTGTGCGGGAAGTCCTGAAGGCGCCGCGATCGCCATGGCAGAGTCCCTATGTCGAGCGCCTGATCGGATCCTTTCGGCGGGAGTGCCTTGATCACCTCCTCGTACTCAACGAGGAGTCTCTGCACCGGACACTCAAATTGTATTTCGCTTACTACCTCCGGGCCCGCACTCACTTGTCGTTGGCCAAAGATGCCCCTCGACCCCGAGCCGTTCAACCACCGGAACGGGGTCCCGTGGTGGAGATTGCGGAAGTGGGAGGCCTTCGACATCGGTTCGAACGCCGCGCTGCCTGAAGCCTCACTCCCCAACCTAATCCTGAATCTTCTTGGGGTGCCGTCCCAGAGGATCACCCCCTGATCCCGGCAGTTGCCTTATTCAGAAGTGAAAATACCCAGTGGTCGCAGGAAGCTGGAGCGCGGACACATCGGATGAAAAGGATTACGAGATCCAGCGACAGTTATCGGGCCGTATTAGAGTTTTTGGCACGGACACGTCGTTTTCGCGAAGGACAGCCTGAAAAGTCGGATGGCCCGATCCCCAGCCCAACCGGACGCGTGTTGCCCTCGTGCGTGAAGACGAAAACGTCCGGGTGCAATCCAGGGAGACAATAGAGCTGGTCTGTTGCGGAAAGTGTAGATCTCTAGGGCGTGGCCAAACGCGTCGCCGCGCTCTGGAGTTCCAATGGTCGGAGGATGGTAATCGTCCCGCCGCTCACCCGAATCACCCCCCGGTGTTTCCAGTCGCCGAGAATACGGCTCACGCTCTCGCGAGAGGCGCCAATGTTTCGCGCGATTTCCTCATGAGTCATGTGAAGCGCAATACGCAGGCCGTCGGCGGTCGCCTGCGGGTGTTTTTCTGCCCACTCGAAGAGGAATTGGGTGAGCTTGGCATGAGTGTCCGGAGCCAGGGCCAGCATCCGTGTCTGTTGCCAGGCTCGGCTGAGTTCCATGCTGAGATGCTTGGCCACGCGTAACGCAACGTCCGCATTGGCGCGCAGGAATTGCAGAAATTCGAGGCGCGGAATGAAGCTTACCTGGCTGGGGCACAGCGTCTCCGCGCTGGCCGGATAAGGCTCGTCCGCTATCAGGGAGCTCAGACCGAGCACTTCGCCGTGCTCGACAACGCGCAGCGTGAGGCTCTGCCCTTCCGCGGAGTTCACATAAAGCTTCCCTTCGCCCGAGCACATGATGTACAGCCCACGCGTCGGTTGCCCCTCGACAAATAGCAAAGCCCCTTTGGGATAGAAGGAAGTCTGGCGGAGAGAATTCAGGGTGGAAAGCGCTGCGTGGGGGAGCTGACAGAAGAGCCCCTCTTCTCGCGCCATGCAGCTAAGGCAGCTTTCGATGACTGGCAGGTTGTACGGAGCCCTCGGTCGATCCACGGGCATTGGGTCACCCCGACAAAGCCATTATGTCTTAAACAAAGCGCAGATACCAGCATGAAAAAGAGAAGGCAAGAATTAAATAACCACATTCGGACACATTATCGCAGTAGATTCGGACGTTGTGTCATATCTCGTGTTGGTGACATTGTGACGCGGGTCACAATGTCTTGGGTTACTTGTCACTGAAGGTGCTTCGCCTCGTCCCTTAGCCTACCTGATGTTCTGAAGCGGTTCTGGCTCGGGAGGTTAGGGGATGCCCACTTTCAGCAGGCTGTCGGATGGCGCTGGTTGCTGCGCTCCGGGAATCCATCACCCATACTCAGTCGCGCGCTGGACTGCCCTCGACACCCGAACCACCCTTCCCCTCGAACCGCGTCTCCAGAGCCTTGCTGATTATTCAAGGGCACGCCGTGCCCGGTGGAAGGTGGTAACTCGCCATGCGCCGCAATAACAAGTCGTATTGGTCTACGACGACCGCTAGTTTCACCCTTGCTGCCTTACTCTGCTTGTCCCTGATCTGGGCCAGCCGATCCTACGGAATTCCTGCCTTCTCACGGAAGTACCAAACTTCCTGCGCCACATGTCACAGCGATTTCCCGGAACTCAACGACTTCGGACTTGCCTTCAAGAAAAACGGATTCAAATTTCCGAAGGATGATGAGTTCTTCGTGAAAGAACCACCCGTGATGCTAGGCGCGAAGGCTCAAAAGGAGGCTTTCCCGAAGGCGATCTATCCGGGCGAGATTCCCGGAACCATTCCGATCAGCTTTCGTTACTCAGGCTTTGCTTCCTACAACAGCAAGCAGCCCCTGGCGCTCGGCTACCTTCCACGCACCGACCTGTTCACGCCCAACACGTTCACCATACTCAGCGCGGGCAGCTTTGGGCAGAATATCGCCTGGTGGATTGACGACGACATTTCTACAGGCGGTTCCGGCGCCGATGGCGGTCTTGGGGATGGCTACATCAAGGTCAACGACCTGGGCCACTACATCGGTCTGCCCAAGGACACGCTCAATCTGCGCTTTGGTCAGTTCGAGTTGGACTTACCTTTCACCCAGGCCCGGACGATCAACCCCAGCGACTACGACATCTACGACGAAGCCGCCATGGCCGCCACCGGGATGGGCACTACGAGTAATCCTTTCGTCTTCTCAGCCCCTCAGCGCGGCATTGAAATCGGCGGCTACCCCAACGACGGCAACCTTTGGTGGTCCGTGGCGGTGATCAACGGTAACAACGACAACCCCGCCGTGCGGAACAGCAAGGATGTGTTCGTCAACGTGTGGAAGCAATTCAATCTGGAGCGGGATCCCCAGGTGCGCAATGCCGTGCAGGGCGCCGGACCGACCGGGCCACGGGACCACACCTCGCTGCGCGTGGGCACCTTCTACTACTACGGCCGCAATGCCCTGAATGTGGGCGGAACCCTGTTTCCGAACCTTCCCACAATTCACGATCCCTTCTATCGCATCGGCGGTGATTTCCGCTTCAAATACCGGCAGTTCGAACTCTACGGCCTGGGCATGTTTGGCCGCGATGCCAATCAGCTCGTCACCGGCGAAAACAGCGATGTGCTGATGGCGGGACCTCCGGTCAATTTCAGCGGCGGATTCGCCGAAGGCGAATACTGGTTCTACCCGTGGCTTATCGGGATCATGCGTTACGACATCGTAAATTCACCCGTGGATTTTCAGAGCGGCCTCTCGCAGAATTTTACGCGCAACCGTTTCAGCCCGGGCGTCCAACTCCTCCTTCGCGCCAACATCAAGGCTCTTTTCGAGTACCAGCGGCGCTGGGAAGTGCCCATTCCCGGAGCTTCACAGTACTTCCGGCCGAACGGGTTTGTGACGGGAGTAGATTTTGTCTTCTGACGGCACGCCACGCGTGTCTTTGGTTGGCGAGCAGCAACAATTCTAAATTCGAGGTAGAGATATGAAACGAGCTTCACAGGCAGTTCCCGTGGTTCTCGCCCTGACGTTCGGCCTGGGTTTCGCAACCAGCGGCTTTGCTGGCGAGATCAAGGGCAAAGTGACGGCGCAAGGCATGCGCTCCTCCGAGAATATCGCCGTCTACGTTGACACCATTCCCGGCAAGACTTTTGCGCCGCCCTCGAAGCCCGCCGTGGAAGATCAAAAGCACATGACTTTCGTTCCTCACGTGCTGGTCGTCCTGAAAGGTACGGCGGTGCAGTTTCTGAACAGCGATCCCGTAGGGCACAACGTTTATTGGCCGTCTATCAGTGGCAACAAAAAGCTCGCCCACAATATGGGTACCTGGCCGCAGGGACAGGAGAAATCGTTCACCTTTAACGATCTCGGGGTGGCTCCTCTGCTCTGCAACGTGCATCCCGAGATGTCGGGGTACGTGGTGGTCGTTTCCACGCCCTACTTCGCGGTGACCAACAAGGAAGGCGAATTCGAGATCAAGGACGTTCCTGCCGGCAGCTATACCCTGAAGACCTGGAGTGAAGAGGCGAAGCCCGCCACGCAGTCCGTCACGGTCGCGGGTGAATCAACAACCGTGAATCTTACCGTACAACGCTAAGCCGGCCGGAAGATCCCGACGGGCGGCGGACGCAGAGCAAGCCGGAGTTCTTGAGAGCGGAGCAGCAAGGTGGCCAAGCAACGGACCAAACTCGTAGACCTGGGCTGGCTGGAATCGAATTTCCCCTGTATGCAGGCCTGTCCGGTTCACACGCAAGCGGGCCGCTACGTCTCGCTGATCGCGGAAGGCCGCTACGAGGAAGCGTATCGCTACGCCCGTCTTCCCAATCCGCTGGCGTCAATCTGCGGCCGCGTATGTGGGCACCCCTGCGAGACGGCCTGCCGGCGCGGGCAGTTCGACGCCCCAATCTCCATTCGCGCTCTCAAGCGCTTTGTCACGGAGCGTTACGGGCCGGAATCTCGCAATCCGCTCGACGTCTTCCCCGAGAAGCCCAAGGTGACTCGCCCGGAGCGCGTGGCAGTGATCGGCTCAGGCCCTGCCGGGTTGGCAGCGGCGCACGATCTGGCCCTGCTCGGCTACGCCGTGAAGATTTTCGAAGCGGCGCCGGTGCCGGGGGGCATGCTTCACCTGGGCATTCCGGAGTACCGCCTGCCACGCGACGTGGTGCAGGCCCAGGTCCGCGAAATTCTGGCGCTCGGGCTGGAGTTGCGCTTGAACAGCCGGCTCGGCGATTTTTCATTGGCAGACCTGCGTGCGGAAGGATTCCAAGCAATTCTGCTGGCCATTGGTCTCCATCGCAGCCGCGACCTGCCGCTTCCCGGCCACGACTTCGACGGAGTCATTACCGGCACCGACTTCCTGCTCAATGTGAACTTGGGCTACCGCTTCTCGATCGGCAAAAGTGTGGTGGTGATTGGGGGCGGCAACGTGGCGATCGACGTGGCACGCACGGCGCTGCGCGAACAGCAACGCAATGTGCTCGATGCCCTGGGCGGTCCCCGCCTACCGGACCGGCTGAGCGACGCCGAACGGGACGTCGCGATGAAGGAACTGATGGACGTTACCCGCACGGCGCTGCGCCTCGGCGCGCGGGTAGTTCACATGGTGTGCCTGGAATCGCGCGCGGAGATGCCGGCTTTTGAAGAGGAGATCGAAGAGGCCCTGCGCGAAGGCCTGAAGATTTATGCCTCACGCGGTCCGAAGCGATTTCTGGGCCATAACGGGAAGCTGACCGGGCTCGAAACGGTTCACTGCACGTCGGTGTTCGACGCCCAGCACCGCTTCAATCCCGTCTTCGAGCCGGGCACGGAGAGCGTGCTCGAAAGCGATACGGCGATCCTGGCGATCGGACAGACCTCGGACCTTTCGTTTCTGAAGCCTCAGGACGGGATTGAGACGACTCGCCAGGGAACCGTCAAGATCGATCCCGCAACCCTCATGACGACCGCGCCCGGAGTCTTCGCCGCCGGTGACATTGCATTTGGCCCTCGCCTCATCATCAGCGCCGTCGCCGACGGGAAAAAGGCCGCAGAGGAAATCGACCGCTATCTGCGGGGCGCCGCCTGGAAACCCAAACCCCGCTACGTGCAGATCACCGTGTTGGATCATCACCAGATAGCCCAGGACTACGATGAGTATTCACGCCTCTCCGTTCCGACGATCGCGCTCGATCGCCGCACGGGCATTGCTGAAGTGGAGTTGGGTTACACGGAGGAACAGGCGCAGCAGGAAGCCACGCGCTGCCTGAAGTGCTGGATCAATACCATCTTCGAGGGCAATGAAGCGGACGGCACGGAGTGCATCCTTTGCGGCGGCTGCGTGGACGTTTGCCCCGAAGACTGCCTCTCGCTCGTGCCACTCAGCCAACTGAAGATTTCGGAAGCAGAAAAGAAGAAGTTCGCTGAGCAAGCCGGATCGGATCCCATCATCTTGCAGCACCTGACGTCCGAGGAGCTCCCAGGAGCCGAAGGCTCCGTAATGGTGAAGGACGAAACCATTTGCATCCGCTGCGGTCTCTGTGCTGAGCGCTGCCCTGCGCACACCATCACCATGGAAGCTTTTGAGGTGTTTGGCCATTACCGTGACGCTGTTCCAACGGTGACGAGGTAGAGATGAGCATGCCGCCCGAAGGCAAAGAGAAAACTCCCGCGAAGCCGGAGGGGATGACTCCGGTCAGCCGCCGCGACTTCTTCAACGAAATCGCCGGCGGCGCTCTGGCCGTCGCCGGCCTAGGAGCCGCGGTTGTGACGGTAAAGTATTCCTCGCCCAACGTCCTGTTTGAGCCGCCCACGACTTTCCGAGCCGGTCCCTTGGATGACTACCCAGTTAACTCCGTGACGTACCTTCAAGACCAGCAGGTTTATATCGTCAGGACTGAGAAGGGATTGTGGGCGATGTCGTCCGTGTGCACTCACCTCGGCTGCATCACGCAATGGAAGTCAGAGTCAAACCAGATCGCTTGCCCGTGCCATGGAAGCAAGTTTGAGAGGGATGGAAAGGTGCAAGCCGGCCCCGCGCCGCGGCCTCTCCCCCACTTTTCGGTGCGGCTGGCAGCAGACGGTGCTCTCGTGGTGGACAAACTCGAAACCGTCGAGGAAACCGAAATCCTGAAAGTCTGAGGACGACATGGCGACGACGGTGTGGACCCAACGACTTCTCGAACAGGTAAGAAAGACGCGCGTGTGGCGATCCATCTTCCGGCGTGGCCCGGCCCGTACCAACCGCACGCGCAGTCTGGCGGTGTTCGGCAACCTTTCGCTGCACATTCTGCCGGTCAAGGTGCGCGAAAAATCCCTGGGGGTCCGCGCCACATACTACCTCGGCTCGATTTCGTTCTTCCTTTTCGTGGTACTGACCGTCACCGGAATCCTGCTGATGCTGTACTACCACCCTGCGGTCCCCGACGCCTACCGCGACATGAAAGACCTGGTCTACGTGGTCGCAGACGGAATTTTCCTCCGCAATCTGCATCGGCTGGCCGCGCAGGCCATGGTGTTGGCAGTCTTCTGGCACATGTTCCACGTCTTCTACCGCGGCGGATACAAGCCTCCGCATGAGTTCAATTGGGTTGTGGGCGTGGGCCTGCTGCTGGTTACACTTTTTCTGAGTTACACGGGCTACCTGCTTCCCTGGGACCAATTGGCTTTCTGGGCGATCACCGTGGGCACCAACATCATTGGATATGTCCCCCTGCTGGGGCGCCCCATTCGCTTCCTGCTGCTGGGTGGCCACCTCATCGGGCAGAACGCTTTGCTGCGGTTCTACGTGCTTCACTGCGTGATCCTGCCGCTGGCCGCAGTGGTCTTGATCGGCGAGCATTTCTGGAGAATTCAGAAGGATGGCGGACTGACCGTACGAGACGATAATGAGCGAGAAGAATAGCTACGAAGTGGGTTTCAGTTCGGACGCGGTGAAGGAGCCGCGCCGCATCGTCTTCATCACGCGGAACACTTCCGCGAAGGTTAAGGGAGACGTCGGCCCGCAGCTTATGTCCTATCCCCACGTTATCCTGCGCGAGGGGATCGTTTTCCAGATTCTTACCATCGTACTGGTGGCCCTGGCGCTCTTCTGGGACGCGCCGCTCGAGCAACTCGCCAATCCGCTGCTCACTCCCAACCCAGCGAAAGCCCCCTGGTATTTCCTGGGCCTTCAGGAACTGCTGCACTACTTTCCGCCCATCGTTGCCGGAGTCCTGATCCCCACGCTGGTGGTCGTGGCTCTGGTGGTCATTCCTTACTTCGGTGTGAACATCCAGGGAGAGCCCCTCTGGGCGCGCAGCCGGCGAACCCGCCTTCAGATCTTCTTGGGAGTGTTCGTTACTCTGTTCGTTTTTCTGGCGATTTACCAGGCTTGGACCGTGCTGGTTCCCACCGTGCTCATGGCCGCGCTGGCTCTCGTCCCGTATTTCCGGCCGTCCAGCCCCTCGCGCTTCGTCCGATACCTGATGTCCCGCACCCTGCCGTGGTGGGTGATGACCTGGTTTATTGCTGTCGCGCTGACGCTCACCACGGTGGGAACTTTATTCAGGGGCCCCGGGTGGTCCTGGGTTTGGCCCTGGAGATAAGATGCCTGCTGAGGAGTTGGGAAAAGCTTCAAGACGCATGCGCTTGGCCTTCGCGATCTCAAGCGTCGCGTTCCTCGTGGTTCTGGCCGTCTCGCCGGTCAGAGATTACCTCCGCGCGTGTAAGCGATACGAGAGGGATTACATTCGCTTCGCGCAGTCCCGGCCGGACACCAAGCAACTGCTTGCAGACGATCGTTTCGAGATCGACCAGATTTGGATCCCGCAAATGCAGGTTGTCGATCGTTGCACCACCTGCCACCAAGGCATCACCCAGCCGACCCTGGAAGACTCCTCCGTTACCCAGCCGTTTCGCGCCCATCCGCTCATTCCCCATCGCGTGCGGGACTGGGGATGCGTCATTTGCCATCGCGGTCAAGGTCTGGCCACCGAAGTTCGCGACGCGCACGAGACCACGCTTGCCTGGGAGCAACCCATCCTGCCCGTGCGCTACATCCAGGCTTCGTGCGGCGTGTGCCACCGCTCCGACCTGCCCCAAACGCCGCGACTCAATCGCGGCCGCGAGCTTCTGGCCGCGCTCAACTGCGTGGGTTGTCATCGCCTGCAGGGGATTGAGCGCCCGGCCATGCTGGGACCGGACCTGACGAATATCGCCAGCAAGGTCAGCCGCGCGTGGATCTACAAGTGGCTAAAAGATCCTCGCACCATCACCGCGAGCGACGGCAGCGTGGTCGTGAACGGCTACGAAAATGAAGATGAGCCGCGCATGCCCAAGTTCCAGCTGAACGAAAATGAACTGCGGGCCCTTTCCGGCTACCTCAGCACCCTCCAGACCGAGACCCTCCGACCCCACAAGTTTGATCCGCGAGTGGTGGCCGTATGGGAACGGAAACCCGACCTCGTCGAACAAGGTGAGACGCGCTTCCGGCAGATGTTTTGCACCACCTGCCATTCGCTCACTGTGACTCGCGCAGGTGAAACCAAGCTGATCGGTGGTGACAGCGGCCCGGAACTCACCAAGGTGGGAAGCAAGGCGAACCCGGACTGGTTGACGGCCTGGCTGCGTAATCCTCAGGCGTATCTGCCGCACGCCGAGATGCCGCACTACCAATGGTCCGATCAAGACCTCTATGTCGTAACGCGATACATCGAATCCAGGTTGACAGACCCCACTTTGTTGAGTGATGTGCCGAAACTTCAATCTCCGACCGCAGCGGAAAGCCAGCTTGGACGGCGGCTTTTTCTGGAGAAAGGTTGCGGTAGTTGCCACGTGATCAAGGGCGTGGCTTCACAGGCAGATTATGGCCCCGATCTCGCGAGCCTGGGCAGCAAGACCGTTTCACAACTGGAATTCGGCAACTCCCGGATTGCGCGCACGCTCATCTCCTACATCGAAGCCAAGATTACCAATCCTCTCTCCGTGAATGCCGCGGCGCGCATGCCCCAGTATTCGCTCATGCCGAACGACCTTGAAGCCATCACGTCCGCGCTGTTGAGCATGTCAGGAAATCCTGCGCGGGCCGGCATTGAAAACCTGATTCTGCCCGCGGAGCACCCTCAATTCCGGCCGGCCGGAGCATTCGGAGAGCTGTTCGAGCGCTACAAGTGCTATGTGTGCCATCGCTTCAACGGCTTCGGCGGCACGCTCGCCCCTGACCTGACGTTCGAGGGCAGCCGCGCGCAGCGGAAGTGGATTGTCGACTTTTTGAAGAACCCGCAGACGCTGCGCCCGACGCTCACCTTCCGGATGCCGCAGTTCAACATGACGACAGAGGAGGCAACAGTCTTGGCGGATTACCTCGGCATGGTCCTGCAAACCCCCAACGTGAACCTGGAGGGCGTTGATGCAAAGCAACTCACTCCCCCAATGGTCAGCCTGGGCAAGCAGCTCTATGAAGTGAAGTATCAGTGCCAATCTTGCCACACGATCGGTTCGACGGGTGGGTACGTCGGCCCCAACCTGAGTAACGTCGGCAACTGGATGAACCCCGCATGGATTGAGGGCTGGCTGAAGGATCCGCAGTCGCTGGTCCCCGACGCCATCGAGCCGCGCCGGGCCTTCACCGACGAAGAGCGCACGGCTCTGACCGCCTACCTGATGACGCTGAAGCAGAATGGCTCCACGCGAACCACTGCGGCGGCCGGGAGGGGCCAATGAGATCAAGACTCATTGTCGTATTGGCCCTCCTGCTGTCGGCAGGGTTCGGTACTTCCTGCCGGGAGAAGCTGGCCGCCGCAAAGCCCGACCCTCTCTCTCGCGCTTACGACAGCGAACCGGATGGGAACGATCCGCAGCGCGTCATTCCCCTCAACTATCAACAGGCGCAGGGCAAGCGGATGTTCTATCAATACTGCGTCTGGTGCCATGCGGATGCGACCCCCGCGGGGCCATCCAATCGTTCGAATCTCAATCCCGCGCCGCCCCTCGCCAACGACGGGGCGGTGTTCAATTCCCTGAGCGAAGATTTCATGCGCAACATCATCACCCTGGGCGGGAGCGCGGTGGGGAAATCCGCCCTCATGCCCTCCTGGGGCAAGACGCTGAGCCAGGACGATATCGACGCGGTCATGGCCTTCTACCGTGCCATCGCTCAACCTCCATACCAGGCTCCGGCGCGACCCGGACCCAAATACTCAGTGAGGTAGAACACCATGAGCTTTTCGCGAAGATTGTTCCTTGTGACCCTGTCGACCCTGGGCGCTTGCCTCCTCTTTTTTCCTTCCCCGGGATGGTGCCAGGTGAGTCCGGCCGAAATCCTGAATCCTCAGTTGAAAGCTCTGGAAAAGGCACACATGGAAAAACTCGTGAAGTTGAATCACGAAATCTCAGACTTGCAGTTTCCGTTCAAGTTCGCGATTGCGCGCCATGTTGGACTGGACCCCAAAGACCAACTCGGCGCGGACAGCCGGGGCATTGAGTTCGTGAATTTCCACGGTCGCATGGTGCTCAAGATTTCGGGGAATTACAACGCTGCGTTCAACTCCGATCTGCTCACGCAGAACGAGCGGGCCACTCACGTCCTCGACGACGTTGTGGCTCCGATTCTGCACCTGCTGCCCAAGTACTTCCCACCCAGCCCCTCGTTTGATGCCTTTGGCTTTGAGATCTCTTACCACGTGAGGACTCACAGCAAGCAATTCGGCTACGAAGGGAAGGAATTTCTGGTGCTCGTTTTTGACAAAGTCGATGTAGCCGCCTACCTGAACGCACCGCGGGAATCCCAGAAGCAGGAGATCATCGACCGCTCCCAGGTTTTTCTGGATGGAAATGAGTTCGGTCTTGCCCTTGGACAACACAAGGCGTTTGACGTGGCGCAGCTGGACAAGTCCAAGCGCCCCGATCAGGTCCAGGCTGCGGTGGTGGCGGGCCACACGGACAACCAGGAGCCTGACCCTGCGCCTACCGGGCGCGATTCGGACCTCCGCTTGGCCGGGCTTTTCAGCAACACACCGACAACATTTCGACTTCCGCGCCCCATCAAACCCGCAGCTAATTCCGCTGCTCCGGCGCTTCCCGCCGCACCCAGCGCTACGTCCACACCCGCGGCGTTTGACCTCGATGCGCTGCAGAAGAAATATCAGCCTCAGCTTGACGCCCTCACGAGCGATGGCCTCGCGCACCATCACTTTGTGAACTACGCGTCCGCGTCGATCGGGGTCTTTCACAACCAGGCCTATCTCCAGATCACGCTACGCAACCCCACTCTCTATGATCGGAACTCGACTTCCATCTACAAGCGGGCGGCGCAGAGTTTTGATCTCTTCCTCGCGCCGCAACTGAAGGGCATCCTGGGAAAGATTCCCTCCGACCCGGAGATCAGCGGCGTCGATGTCACCGTGCTCGACGAGTTCTCTCGCTCAGCTCCTTCGTCCTCTGAGGCGCTGGAATTCATCTCTCCGCTCGGTCCCTTGCGCCAGTTTGCAGACGCCGAAATCACAAACCAGGACCTGATCAATCAGAGCGTCGTCCTGGTGAATGGGGTGAGGATAGCACTGAGCCTTGAGCAGGTCGAATAGCAGAGCGTTAGCAGCAGAAATCCGGCTGCAAGGCCAGGACGCGAAACTGCTTGCCTTTGTGACAAGTCACGCCGCCTTTCATCCCATGAATTTACGTGCCCGAACACAGAAATGTCATTTCAATCAGGGAGCCTCCAGAACGACGATCGTATTGCCATCGTGGGCGGTGGACCCGCCGGTTCGTTCTTTGCCATCCATCTTCTTCGGGAAGCTAGGCGTCTTAATCGACACATGGATGTTGTCATCGTCGAGAAACGTGGTCCGACCGACCTGGGCTCCGATGACTTTCAATGCAGGGGATGCAACTTCTGCGCAGGCCTTATCTCACCGAGGTTGAATAAGATACTCGACGAGCACGGTCTCGTGGTTCCGGAGGAGATCATCCAGGGGCGCATCGACTACATCTGGATACAGGGGCAGTGGAAGAACTTCCGGCTTCGAGTTCCCAAAGACATGCAAATGTACTCAGTATTCAGGGGCTCTTTACCTGGCAGAAGGACCGGGAGACCTGCGGGGTTCGATGGGTTTCTGCTCGGTGAGGCGGTCAAGGAAGGCGCGCGCATCCTGTATGGCGAAGTCCAGGCGATTGCCTATGCTGCGTCTGGGATCCCCAGCCTGACAGTGAGGACACAATCGGGAGAGAAGGTCTCGCTTGATGCCGGCTTCGTGACTATCGCTACCGGAATCAACGCACACTGTGGCACCGATTATCGTGCCGATGAGCTGATTGCCTCGGTCAAGCGGTTGAATCCGGCGTTCGTTCCAGGCAAGTCCCGAAAGGCCTTCATCTTCGAGCTTGACGTGGGTGAGGACTATCTCGAGCGGAATATTCACCGAGAGATATACTTCATCGAGTACGGCTCGAAACACCTCGCCGTTGAGCATACGGCGCTCATTCCCAAGGGCAGGTTCTTAACCGTCGCCATGATCGGCAAGTGTATCGACGATGCGGTCTTGCCACGAGACAGTCAGCAGATCGTCCGCGATTTTCTGACGCTGCCTCAGATCGACCGCATCCTGCCAGGCATCGCGGCCGCTCCCATCGCCTGCGCTTGTGCTCCCAGGATGACTGCGACGACTGCTATATCCCCCTTCGCCGACCGGTTTGCCATCATCGGCGACGCAGTCGGGTCGCGGTTGAACAAAGACGGCCTGTTTTCGGCCCACGCGACGGCGAGCCAGCTGGCGCAGACCGTGCTCCATGAGGGAGTCGACAAGCCGGCTCTCGCGAGGGGATACGGGAAGGCCATCAACTGGCTTGTGGCAGACAATCGCTTCGGACGGATGGTATTTGGCATGAGCCGGGTAGCGTTCAACAGGCCGGTGGTCAGCCGCATCATGTACCAGGCGTTTGCCACCGAGGGCAAGGGGCGAGACGAGCGTAGGCGGCCCTTGACCGTAGTGCTATGGAAGATCGCCAGCGGCACGGCCGACTATCGGGAAGTGCTCCGGGAGATGTGCGGCTTCGACGTGCTGCGATCCATTCTCATGGGTGCGACGGTCACTTTCAGGAATGTGGCGTTCGAGGTGCTTTTCGGTCTGAAATGGGGGGAGTACGGACGGTACCCGACAGTCGTGCTGAAGGAGAAGCGCGAAGTGCTCAAGGAGCGCCTTGCGTCAGGCCTGGGAATGGAGCTTGGCAAGTCGCCTGACTTCGAACGGATGTACGTGATCAAGATCCGAGGTTCTGGGGAAGAGATCATGAAGGAACTGGCCAGGTTCGGCCAACCCAATGCGAGGTTCGTCAACCTGCGATTCGTCGACGTCCGACAGGTCCAGGGGGTGCCCAACCAGGTCGGATCGGTGCTTCGATACAGAATACCGTTCGTCGGGCTGGGCGCGCAACTGCGGCTGACCAGAAGAGTCGGCCTCGAAACCTTGCTATATCAGGCCGACGAGCGGCTTGTGCACCACGGGAAACTCATCTTCAACGTCGCACCGACCAAGGACGGAAACCGCGGGCTCTCCATTTACACGGCATTCGACTACAAGAGAGGCAAGGGCTTCGCGGGTCGGGTTATATGGGAGGGTGCCAGGTTATTGTTTCCAGGATTCGTGCACGACGTTGTGTGGAACCATGCCCTGTGCACCATCAAGGAAGAGGTCGAACGGAAGCACGTCCACACTTGGTAGGGTCGGGAACTGGTGCGGTAGGTCGGGGATGCCCCCAAGCCCCCGTTTCCAGCTCCCGCCGCATCACACGTAGCGTGCGGATTTCCCGCACTACGCGTTCCTGCACACTTCACGACAAGGGTTATGGGGCCGGTCGGGTCGGCGCGGCGGCCAGAGCACACCGCGGTCGCAGGCTGACCCTGATGAACCTCAGGGCATCCAGCAAAAGATCGAACAGGGTCAGCAGCACGTTGGACGGGGAATCGAGTTTCGGCATCAACGACAGGATCGCACACCGGCATCGGCACTTGAAAGTATGAATCGCGACGTACAGAATTATTGCGGACTAGAAGGATCCCGACTTCGCTGCAGAGTTGCCGGCTAGGAACAGCACGAAGCTGAGGGCGCTTCGCGCCGCAGCTGATGCTGGGCGTTAGGTACGCGGAATGCCGCGATCAGGATCAGGTCCCCCAGCTAACATCGACGACTGCCGCAACAACCCCTGTCGATGTCGTCCGCGTAGCAAACGGGCCTCGCCCCAAGAGATGCCTCAGAAACCTGCAGAAAGGGCCTCCGATGCGGAAAATCAACCTTGCCGCCTCGTCTGGAATGCCCGCAAGAATTCAAGGGTTTACCCCCGCGCATCCCGCCACCCCCAGCTAATTACTTGAGGTTCAGGGCGCACTCGGAAGAGATCTTGCCACTTTATGAGCAGTGGGGCGCCACTGGGCCGGATAGCACCGTACCTGTAGAAGCGCAGCCCCTGACTCCGCCGAGGTCCCGTTGGAGGAAGGTTGTGATGGCATAGCACTCGCTGGGAACGCCCTAGTGTTGACCGAGCCGATCAACTCCCGGATGGTCGCCCACTCGGAGGTTATTTTCCTGAGCCCGCCATGTATAGGCCGCGAATCACTTGGACAGAGTCGCTACCCAAAGAATCAAAAAGACGCGCTTCCCAATTTGCTGGGACGGCGATCGAGCCACGTCGGTTCAGCCACCATTCGCTATCGTGTAATCACACTTACGGCGGATCGGCGCCGGTCTCGATTCGTCGCAAATCGCTGCAGGATAGACAGTTGCAATGCTGGCTGAGGATTCGGCCTGAAAAGTCGCCTACCCATCAACTGGCCCAGTGCATCGCGCTCGGCAGGATTCCGGGGTGGAAGGGCGTTTATCATTCCCAATCCAGCTGAGTACCCACTCAGCATAGTTTCCGGATGCGCCGGGAGGATCGAGTCCAGCAGGCATGAAATGGTCGGCGAGTCCGTGCGATGGCCAACCACGCACATAGTCCATGAGAAGGCGATTTCCAGCCAGCTGAGTGAAACGGGCTCTGTCACTCGTCCGTGAAGCCCAATACTCGGACATGTGGATTACTTCCAGATGGCCGACGATCTGGAACTTAACCCGTTCCGGCGACCCTCCACTGTTAAGGTCGGCGGGTCGCGATTCTCGGTGCAAACCCGCTTTTATAGGTGATAGACTCGGAGATCGCCAATCGGCTTGGCAACTCACTTCACTTTCCGGCGGGAACCATGTTTCGTCTCCGTGTCCTGTTGTCCCTCCTGGCGTTCGCGTCCACGGCGTTGTTTTGCTCGGCGGTCGATCATATTCTCTTTTCGCGGCTCGCCCAACGCAAGCCAGCCTGTTCATCTCTAATGCGGACGGCTCCGGAGAGCGGCCTCTCACGCAGTCGGGCTCGCTCGATTACAATCCCACGTGGTCTCCCAAAGGCGATTGGATCGTCTTTACGTCGGAGCGCGCCGGCTCGGCCGATCTCTATCGCATTCACCCGGACGGGACGGGTCTCGATCGCCTGACCGACGACCCCGCGTATGACGACCAGGCCGCCTTCTCACCCAATGGCAAACAGATCGTCTTCGTCACCACGCGCGCCGCGGGAACCGCCAACCTCTGGATCCTTGACCCCGTGACTCGCAAAGCCATGCCTCTCACTTCCGGCCGGGGCGGAGACTTCCGGCCTGCGTGGTCTCCCGACGGCAAATGGATCGCCTTCTCCTCGGATCGTGAAAGCAATCTTCCGCCAGCGAAAGGCCGATGGGAACGCCTGCATCTGGTCGACACTTATCTCATCCGGCCCGACGGAAGCGGCCTGAAGCGTATCTCGGAGCATGGCAACTTCTGCGGCAGTCCGAAGTGGACCCTCGATAGCAAAAGCGTCATCGCCTACTCCATGTCGGCAGAAGAGACATTTACCTATCGCGACGGCACATCGGATGGTGAGACCCATCTCGTCCAAATCAACATTGCCAGCGGTGAAACGATCCCTGTGGCTGCTGGTCCGGGCGTCAAAGTATTCCCGTCGGTGCTGCCCTCAGGCGAGGTCGCCTATGTTCGACTCCACAATCCAGCACAGGGAGTCTTCTATGCGAGCGGTAAACCGGGTCCCGCGGGCTCGGATCTGCGCTCTCCCTCCTGGTCCCCAGACGGCACTCATGTCGTCTACAGCCGGTACAGTGTGAAACGTACCGCTGAACCTTCGAAGCTCTGGAGCGGGAATCCGAATTATGAACTGTTCACCACCGTAATCTTGCCCGCATACGATCCGACTGGTGAGCGCTTCGCGGTGACGATGCCGAACCCAAGCCAAACGACCAGCCTGTTGATCGTCAATGAAGGGAAACCGGGCCGCCCGATCCTCGAGCGGAAGGAGTTGATCCTGGGCCCGCAATGGTCTCCCGATGGCCAGCAGATTATCTTTGGAATGGGCGGCTTCACTTCGTTCCTCCACTTCGCCGCCGGAAGGAAAAAACCGATTGATTCCGTGAATGGCGGTGCACAGGTGGGCATCATCAACGCCGATGGATCGGGGTTTCGCCTCATCACCTCGGGTCCGAACAACAATGCTTTTCCGTCCTTCGCGCCCGATGGTAAGCACATCGTCTACCGGACCGCGGGCCCCGATGGCGAAGGTCTGCGCATCGTGAATCTCGATGATCGCTCGGTTACCGTCCTGACCAGCGATTACGACAACTTTCCCGTCTGGTCTCCGCGCGGCGATTTGATTGCTTTCATCCGCAAAATTGCCAGCGATTTTGAAGTGTTAACGATTCGGCCGGACGGCAAAGACCTGCGCCAGTTGACCCATACTCACGGCAACGAAGCTCATCTGGCTTGGTCGCCAGATGGAGAACGACTTCTGTTCACAAGCTCCCGGATGGGATTTAAAGACGAAGCGCTCTATACAGGTGCGCCGCAGCCCTACGGCGAAATCTTCGTAATGCGCTATGACGGCACCCAAGTCGAGCAACTCACCGATAACCAGTGGGAAGACGGCGGACCCGCCTGGCAGCCTCACAAGCCGAATTCGCCCGCCGCTAGTCACACCAAAGAATTCCAGGGTCATGCAAAGCTTCGGCGAGCGTCCACGCAAATCGGCGCAGTTACCCCCGATTAACGCCGTAGCGTAGACCGAAGATTTCTCAACTCCCGGATCGTCGCCCATACGGAAAGTACTCTCCGGTGTCCGACTTCAGCGCAAATGGGACCGTCGAGTGAGGTTCGTTAAGCTACGGTTTTTGCTCCCTGGTTCACCCCCTAACCCGCACTAAACTGTGCGGTACTCGAAAGGAGTGAACCATGAGTGAAGAACCTGCCAGAGGGGAAGGAAGCTCCCCCGCCCGGGCGGGGGAGGCGGCGCGCCAACTGATCCGCCGCACCCGCCAAGTTACCCGACGCAAGCTTCCCGCCGAAGA
>Ga0208039_1000615_pt1 | contig 20371 bp, 14 predicted proteins | sample June2015DPH_20_1_2_FD_184722 | JGI IMG/M metagenome (GOLD analysis project Ga0208039, IMG submission 184722) | Peatland microbial communities from SPRUCE experiment site at the Marcell Experimental Forest, Minnesota, USA - June2015DPH_20_150... | ecosystem: Environmental > Terrestrial > Soil >... | reverse complement strand
TGACTAGATCGGCGACCGTGATCGCACCCAACGCATTGGATTTATTGGACACCACAGCGATGTCGCGCGCCGCGGCCAGCGAAGCAGCGACGATCACGAAAATGAAAACACGTAGAAGGCGTTGGCAGAGCACTCTGGTTCTCCCGCGATGCGCACGAAACTCTGGAGAGATTGTGCTTGATGAGGGGTCACTTATTAAAGGTAACTAAGGTCACAAAGCGGGGATGGACGATGGACGAGGCACGCGAGAATAAAAAGTGGGCGCGGCTTGGGAGCCGCGCCCGATGGTTTCTGTGTGGATGATGGTTTAGTTCTTCTGCCGAGCAGCGTGTGGCCTTATCAACGGCCGCACGACGAACATGTTCGGGTGCGCTAATCCAGGCGAAGAGGCCGAAGGATTCTGCAGTACGAACACACCTGCGGAGACCTGGCCGCTGTCCGATTCTATAAACGGGAAAGTCGTGCCATCCACGGTGTAGAAGGTTAGAGCGAATCCGCCGTTCAGGGTGGTGTTGCTCGAACTGGTCCCAGCTGTGGCTGCGATCGCGCCTCGGCCATTGACGGGGGCGAGGTAAGTACCACTGGTGAGCGCCGCCCCAAACGTGACGGGGCCAGCGCTTGTTGAGTTTTCGTCAATCAAGCCAGTGATGGTGTTTCCGGTGCTGTTCGCGGCGAACTCGGCGATGTCGTCCACCTCGCTTGCTGCCGAAAGGTTGTCGCCCGAGAGATTTAGCCCATAGCCTTGCGACGCGGCGAACGTGGTGCTCGACTGCGTGTAGGCGGCGCCGGTCGTGATTCCGTTGGTGTCGATCTCTAACAGAAGCAAGCCACCGCTGGAAGGATAGGCGGCGTAGGTTAGGTTTGAGTCTGCGGGGGTGAAGCCGCTGAAGGTGTTTATAGTGTATCGGCCAGTGCCGGCGGCGAGGTAACTGGCGGTGAAGGGCACCGGCGTTGTCGGAGAAAGCGTTCCGTCTATGTTGAAGTCCTCGGTTGACGCGTTGGTGATGTCGCCCGTGCCGTCGGTGACCATGAAGCCGCCGGCCGCTATGGGGCTGTCCGACGCTAAGTCGCCTTGCAGGGTGAAGGCCAGGGTGCCAGTTGGTATGGTGGTGCTGGTTTGAGAAAATGCGTCCCCGGAGAGGGTCGCGGTCGTGTCCATCTCAATAAACTTCAACTGCGTGGCACTGATTGCAAATACGTCGAAGAGGAGCGAGGGGTACTGTTGAGTGCTTAGTGTTGTCGAAGGAGTGGAGGCCACGACCACGGTACCTCCGAGCGTCTGGCCGGGTGAGATAAGAACGGCGCCATTGTTAAAGTCTGCGAGGCCAGAAGTGATGGCTCCGCCGGAGAGGGCAAAGTTGCCAACGGTGGCAAACGGAGTGCCGCTATAGGTGCCCCCAGAAAAGCTGAAGGCGTAGGGGCCCGTGGGCGTAACGCCGGCTGCTTGCAAGTCGAGGGTTCCGCTGCCGGTGCCGAAAGTGTCGAACTCTGTGATGAGCCCATGGGAATTTGTGGAGAGGACGAAATCAAACGTGAGGTTCGGGAACCCCGCGATTGTGGCTTCTCCCCGTCCATCTACCGAAACGCTGTAGTAGCTATTGCTGTTGATCGACGCGTCAGCGATAGGCCCGGAGGTGAAAACGGAGGTGTCCGCGTCATTGATGTCGAAAGTGCCGCCTGTGATGCCCCCTTTGCCGTTGCCGCCGCTGCCATTGGCCGTGAAAGTGCCAACGATTGCATAAGGTGCACCGGTAGAGTCAGTGCCGGAAACGGAGAAAACGTAGGTGCCGTTGAGATTGGCATTGCTGAAGTTGCCACTGGGTGGCGGTACGGGAGCAGGAGAATTACTGCCGCTGCCGCAACCGGCTAGAAATAACAGTGTGGAGAGTGCGAGGAGCAGGGCGATTCCGTTGCGTACTGACATAACTTCCCCCTGGAGAAATCTGGCTTGAACTTGTCACCTGTGCTTCGAGGTTAGCACAGGCGAATCCACTTGCTCCAACCCGAACCACGGAAATAAGTAGCGGGCGGGCGAAAAAAATCTTCTTCAAGTGCAAGATATACATATCTTTACATTCCAGGAGTGAGAGCGGGGTAGGGCGTACGTGCGTTGGGCTTTTGGCATCCTAATCGTGAATGGTGCGATTTTTTTGGCAGCGGAATTGTGCGGAAGGTGGGGAGAATTCCGGTAGCATAGTAGGGCGCGGCCGCAAGAAATTTACGGCACGCGCTCAAGGCACTTCGCCGTGGCAGAAATGCCTTGCGGACCCGGCGGTGGTGAGAAGCTAGTAGAGATCGTTCGATTAAGGGTGGGCTTCGCGTGCGCGAAGCCCACCCTTCGCTCAGGATGACAGAACTTGGGGATTTCAGCATGAGGAAGTTCGGGCACAGGGCGGCGGCGTGCACGCTGGCAATGGCGATGAGCGTGGCGGCTTGGGCACAGGCGACTGGGAAGGTGAATCCACCTGCGACTGCGCCGGCGCGGAACAACGCCGGTCCGGGAAGAAACCCGGACGACGGGCTGGTGATCGAGCCGACGGAGCTGCCGGATACGTATCCCCGAGGGCCGTACCAGGTTGGCTTTCACGCTCGCGGCAACTACGTGCCGGTGCTGCGCTGGCGGCTGGAAAGTGGGACGTTGCCGCCGGGAATAAGGCTTGAAGATAACGGAGTGCTGCACGGGGAGGCGGAGCGGGCGGGGGAATTTCAGTTTGTGGTGTCGGTGAAGGATGGAGGACAACCGCAACAGGCGGTGCAGCGGGGATTCGTAATCAAAGTGGTGGAGGCGATCACGCTGGCGTGGAAGGTTCCGGCGCACGTGAACGTGAGCCGGATCGAGGGCAGTGTGGAGGTTTCAAACACGACGGCGGACGACATGGATTTAACGTTTGATGTGAAGGCAGTGGCAGATAATGGGCGGGCCACGGAGATTGGGTATCAGCATTTTCCGCTGAAACGCGGAACAATTGGAATGGCGCTGCCATTTGGCGAGACGCTGCCGCACGGAGCTTACGTGGTGTATGTCAACGTGGCGGGCGAGGTGGCCAAGAGGAATGTGATGTACCGGCGACTGATACAGACTCCAGGACCGCTTCAGGTGGTGGTGGGGCCTTAAGACAGTTCTCGGTGCTCAGTTCTCAGTTTGTGATTTTTTGGGGCGCTGGTACTGAGGTCACATTGACTTGGATTTGAGACTTCTGAAAAACTAGTTCAGCTGCGTGTGTAGTAGTCTAGTGATTCCTGTATGGAGTTGCTGCTTAATCTCGTGTGGGTGTTGCTGGTGCTGCCGGCTTATTGGCTGTGGCGGCGGGGCGCGGGAGCGCGGGTGGCGCGCAGGGTAACAGCGCTGCAGTGTTTGCTGGCGCTGGGATGCGCGGTGGTGCTGCTGTTCCCTGTGATCTCGGCCACGGACGATCTACACGCGATGCGGGCCGAGATGGAAGAATCGGCTACGAGCAAGCGCACGGTACGGCAGGCCGCGAGCGAAAAACATTCGGCCTGGGTAAACCGGTTGCAGGGGCCTCCTGCGTCGGTGGCAAGTGCGATGCCTGTGCCTGCTCCGGAAGCCGGACTGCTTGAAGTTTGTGTCTCATGTTTTGCACCACTGGCGAGGCCTTGCGTTTTGCGTACGGGGCGCGCACCTCCTAGTTCCCTCCTTGGGTAGTTTGCCTAAACCCTCTTACCTAATTGGTCGTAAATCGCTGATCGGATGCAGCAATAAATCCGCAGCGACGAATGTTCGTCTGTAGAGAATCTTTACGAAAGAGCCTGGATGCTCATTACGGGGCGCATGCGTAGGCGCTCGTTCCTGGAGATGCACTTAGCTACATCTGTGGCGAGCCTTCGGAAGATCGGGAGATATTTGTGGAGTTCTTGATGCGAAGAAGATTGCGGAGGGGTTGTGGCGTGCTGGTCGTGCTGGGCTACGCCTCGGTGCTGGCCGCTGCGCAGGCGGCACCTCAGGCAGCCCAGACGCCACCGCAGGCTTGGACGTGGGAGCAGGTAAAGGATCGGTTGGAGTTGAATAACCCCACGCTGCTGGCGGGAAAGTTGAATATCAGCGAATTTCAGGCGGATGAGATTACGGCGCATCTGCGGCCGAATCCAAATCTGACGCTGCTGGCGGACCAGATCGATCCATTTCCGGGTGGGTCTTCGCACGGGCCATTTGCCTACTGGCTGCCTTCGGCGACCGTGAGCTACTTGCACGAGCGGGCGCACAAGCGCGAGTTGCGGACGGAGAGCGCGAAGAAAGGCACGGCCATCGCGATTTCGCAGCAGGACGATCTGGAACGCGGGCTGTTGTTCAGCCTGCGCAGCGCGTTTGTGCAGACGCTGCAGGCCAAGGCGGTGCTGCAGGTTTCCAGAGAAAATCTGGATTACTACGACCACGTGCTGAAGATCAGCAGCGACCGATTTCAAGCGGGAGACATCGCGCAGATTGACCTGGATCGGTTGGAGTTGCAGAGGGTGCAGTACGAGTCGGACGTGCAGACGGCAATCGTAAATTTACGGACAGCGAAGATTCAGATGCTGATGCTGCTGAACGACCGCACTCCGGTGGACCAGTTCGACCTGGTGGGCGTGTTTGATTTCAACGATCAGATTGATGCGCTGGATACTTACCGGCAGATCGCGCTGGATAACCGTCCGGACTTGAAGGCGGCGATACAGTCCGTGGACAAGGCGCAGACGGACTACAAGCTGGCGGTCTCGAACGGATCGACGGATCCGACGTTCAGCTTCGACGTGGGGCGGAATCCGCCAATTGATGCTTATTTTGGTGTGGACGTGAGTTTTCCCCTGCGAATTTTTGATCGCAACCAGGGAAACAAGCTGCACACCAAGCTGGACATTACGCGCAACGAGAAGCTGCGCGATGCAGCCGAGGCGCAGGTATTCAACGATGTGGATTCGGCTTATGCCACGGTGGCCAGCAATCTGATACTGCTGCGGCCTTACAAGCAGAAATATCTGGCGCAGGCGGTGCGGGTGCGGGACACGATTTTATTTTCTTATCAGCACGGTGGGGCTTCGCTTCTGGATTTTCTTAACGCCGAGAGCGACTACCGCAGCGTGCAACTTAATTACGTAAATCTGGTGGGATCGTACTTGACAGCGGCGGCGCAGTTGAACCAGGCCGTGGGCAAAGAGGTTATGCAATGAAAAACCGATACTTTAAATATGCTGGGGCTGGATTGTGTCTGGCTCTCGCTTCTGTGCTTGCAGCGTGCAATGAAGGCAAGGCGGATCCAAAAGCCGAGGCACCGCCTCCAGCAAGCGTTCAGGCCGATCTGGACGCAAACAATTTCAAGATCGATCATCCGGAACAATTTCCATTGGCGACCGCGGTTGAGCATAAGACGGCGCCGGCTCTCGACGTGACGGGCGTGGTGCAGCCCGATATAGCGCGCGCGGTGCCGGTGATCTCGCTGGCTTCCGGACGAGTGGTGGAGATCAAGGCCAGGCTTGGCGATGTCGTGAAGAAGGGACAACTGCTGCTGAGAGTGCAGAGCAACGACGTCTCCGGCGCCTATCAGACATATGTGAAGGCCGTGAATGACGAGCGGTTGGCGCGTGTGCAGCTTGAGCGGACGCAGATTCTCTACGAGAAGGGTGCGGTCGCCAAGAGCGCGCTCGAACAATCTGAAGACACAGAAGACGATGCCAAAGCTGACCTAAATGCCGCGACCGAACAGCTGCGGCTTCTCGGTATCGACAAGGACCACCCTTCCGGCGTTGTCGACATCTTCGCTCCGATTTCGGGCATCATTACCGACCAGCAGGTTACGAATGCGGCGGGCGTGCAAGGGCTGGGCTCGCCGAATCCCTTCACCATCTCCGATCTTTCTTACGTCTGGATCATCTGCGACGTTTACGAGAATGATCTGGACGCGGTACACGTGGGTGAGTACGCCGATATCCACCTGAATGCGTATCCGAATAATGTCTTCAAGGGTCGGATCGATAACATCCTGCCGGTGCTCGATCCGACGATCCGCACCGCGAAGGTTCGGCTTGAAGTGGCGAATCCTGGAATGATGCGCGTGGGACTGTTTGTTACTGCCACTTTCTATGGCAAGCAGGCGGTAACGCGAGCGGCCGTTCCATCGACTGCGATCCTGCACTTGCATGATCGCGAGTGGGTGTACGCACCGCTGGGCGCGGGACACTTCAAACGTCTGGAAGTGGTTACGGGAAAGATGCTTCCCGGCAAGATGCAAGAGGTTGTTTCAGGCATGAAGCCTGGAGATCAAGTGGTTTCGAACGCTCTCCAACTGCAAAACACGGTGGAGCAATAGATGATTCGCAGAGTCGTTGATTTTGCTCTTAACAACCGATTGCTGGTACTGGCGTTTGCACTGATACTTTTTGCCGGGGGCATCGTCGCTTTCCGTGATCTTCCGATTGAGGCCTACCCCGACGTGGCGGACAACTACGTTGAGGTGATTACGCAATGGCCGGGAATTTCGGCGGAGCAAATTGAACAGCAGGTCACGATTCCACTCGAAATCGTCATGAACGGCATCCCTCACGTGGTGCATCTGCGCTCGTTCTCGCTGTTCGGACTCTCCGATCTGAAGCTGATCTTTGATGACGAGTCGGACAACGATTGGAACCGGGAGCGGGTTTTGGAGCGGCTGAGCCAGGTCACGCTGCCGCCAGGCGTGGTGCCGCAAATGGGCACGGACTGGAGCCCAGTCGGGCAGATTTATTTCTTCACGCTGCGGAGCACCAATCCCGCATATGACTCCATGGAACTGAAGTCCCTGGAAGACTGGGTCATCGAAAAGAATTTCAAAGCCGTGCCGGATATTGTCGACGTTTCCAGCTTCGGCGGACCCACGCGCGAATACCAGGTGCGCGTTGATCCAAACAAACTGATCGCTTACGGCCTGAGTCTGGCGCAAATCGAGCAGCAACTCACGAACAACAATACCAACGCAGGCGGCAGTTTCATACAAGAAGGTCTGCAGCAGATCAACGTGCGCGCCGTCGGATTGGTGGACCGGTCCCAGGACATTGCACAAACGGTCATCATGACCAAGAATGGCACGCCGCTTCGGGTGAAGGATATTGCGGTCGTTTCGCAAGGTCCGAAAATTCGGCTGGGGCAGTTTGCCAAAGCCATTCATCGTGAAGACGGGAAGATCATCGATAACGACGACGTGGTGTCAGGTATCGTGTTGTTGCGCAAAGGCGCTGCGGCAGACACGGCGCTGCAAGGTATCCACAAGAAGGTGGAGGAACTGAACGATCACATTCTGCCTCCGGGCGTGAAGGTTGTTCCCTTCATCGATCGCAGCGATCTGGTTCACTTCACCAGCCACACGGTTCTGCACAATTTGACGGAAGGAATGATCCTGGTCTCGATCATCCTGTTTTTATTTCTAGGCAATGTCCGGGGCGCGCTGATTGTGGCGGCGACGATTCCGTTTTCGCTGCTATTTGCGTCGATCTGCCTGGACCTGCGGCACATTCCCGCAAACCTTCTATCTCTCGGTGCATTGGATTTTGGCATGGTGGTGGATGGCGCGGTAGTGATGGTGGAAAACATCGTCCGCCACCTAGGACGCAAGAACGGAGACAGTAAAAGTCCGAGTGAAAAAATCAGCGAGGCCTCGCACGAAGTCCAGCGTCCGGTGTTTTATGCGATCGCCATTATTATTACGGCATACTTGCCGATCTTTACGCTGGAACGCGTGGAGGGCAGGCTGTTTCATCCCATGGCCTGGACCGTGGCTTTTGCGCTGCTAGGGGCATTGATCTTTTCGATCCTGATTGCACCGGTGCTGGCAAGTTTTGCCTTCCAAAAAGGAGCAAGCGAATGGCACAACCCGATCATGCTCTTTCTGATCGAGCGCTATCGCGTCGCGGTTCGGTGGGCGATTCGCCATCGGGCGATCACCGTTGGTGTGGTTTTGATTATGGTGGCCGTGGGAAATTATCTCGCTTTCAGCGGCGCCATCGGTTCCGAATTTCTGCCTCACCTGGATGAAGGAGCGCTTTGGGTGCGAGGTACACTGGCACCCAGCACCGGGCCAGACGAAGGGATACGGGTGGCGAATCAAGCACGGATCATACTTTGTGCTTTTCCGGAAGTTCCGCAGTGCACCAGTCAAACCGGGCGGCCGGATGACGGGACGGATACAACCGGTTTTTTTAATACCGAATTCTTTGTCGATCTCAAGCCGAAAGAAGAATGGCGGCCCGTGTTTCACCAGAATAAGGACGAATTAATTGCGGCCATGCAACGCGAACTGGACAAAATCCCGGGCGCCGTGTGGGGTTTTTCCCAGCCCATCGAAGACAACATGGAAGAGGCGGTAAGCGGGGTAAAAGGCGCTCTGGCCACGAAGGTTTTTGGCGACGACCTAAAGGTGCTGGAGCAAAAGAGCGACGAGATCGTCAATGTCTTCTCCAAGATCAATGGGATTGAGGATCTCGGAGTGTTTCGGGTGCTAGGCCAGCCGAATCTGAATGTGGCTGTAGACCGGACTGCCGCCGCGCGATACCAGATCAACGTCGCCGATGTGCAGGACGCGATTCAGACTGCGGTGGGAGGAAACGCGCTTACGCAGGTGCTGAAGGGTGAGGCGCGCTACGACCTCACCTTGCGGTATCTGCCGCAATACCGGGATACGCAGGAGGCGATCGAGAACATTCGACTGTTATCGCCGAGCGGAGAACGCGTATCGCTGGCACAACTCTGCAAGATCCGCGAATCCGACGGCGGTTCCGAAATCTATCGTGAGGGCAATCAGCGTTATATAGCCATCAAGTATAGTGTCCGCGGCCGTGACCTCGGCAGCACGGTGGAAGAAGCGATCAAGAAGGTGAATGAACAGGTCAAACTGCCCATCGGCTACAGCCTCAGATGGGAGGGGGAATACGCGAGCCAGAAGAGAGCCAACGCGCGGCTGCTGATCGTGCTGCCGATCACCATTCTCATCATCTTCATTCTTCTTTACACGATGTTTAAGTCGCTCAAATGGGCGCTGCTGATTATGGTGAACGTGGCGATAGCCCCCATTGGAGGCCTGCTTGCTCTTTGGTTCACGGGCACGAATTTCAGTGTTTCTTCCGGCGTGGGCTTTCTGGCGTTGTTCGGAGTATCCGTTCAAACTGGAGTCATCATGCTGGAATACATCAACCAGTTGCGCGCGCGGCGATTCACGGTTGAGGACGCGGCGGTAGAGGGCGCGGTGCTGAGACTGCGTCCGATTATGATGACGATGCTGGTGGCGACCTTGGGATTGCTGCCGGCTGCTCTCTCGCACGCGATTGGTTCGGATTCGCAGCGGCCGTTCGCAATTGTTATCGTCGGAGGTTTGATCGCGGCCCTCGTCATGAGCGTCTTCTTGCTGCCAACGCTTTATGTGTGGGTAGCCGGCGAACGGGATGTGCTGCCGATGTCCGAAGAATCGTTCGAACTCGGAGAGCACGTGGATTAGGGCGGCTGATTCACACTGACATTTCTCCCCCGCATCTTATAATGTTGGCACTCCGGGCGGCTTGAGCTTTGGCCCCCGGGAACCACCTCATGCCCGAAAAATCTGAGGCAAGCGTAGAAGAGATCCTGGCGCGCCAAGCACTGGACCTCGACCGGCTGAAGGACGCCTTCGGCCTGCTGGGCGTCAGTCCCTGTTCGTGGTGCAAGAAGTTCCTTCGCCGGTCCGATCCCGGCGCTCTGTTCGATGCTGGCGGCGAACTGATTTGCTACAGCTGCATTCCTGAATGGTGGCCGCAGCGCTGCGCACAACTCAGCACCAAAGACCGCGAAAGCCTCGAAGGCAAGCTGGTCTTCTGGCTGCGCGACTACCATCATGCCGAATTGTTCAAGGACCCGGCCAAGCTGCCGGAGAGTTCGCTGCAGGAACTGCACATTGTGGCCAACTGCCTGGAATGCCGGGGAACGGGAAAATCATTGGGCCAAGAGCGCTGCCGCTACTGCGATGGCCGCGGGACGGTTTGGGTGATTGTTTCGCGAAAGAAGGGCTAGAAGTTCTCAGTCTCGGATCCAAAAAAATTAAGAGTTCCGAGGTGGTGTTGAGTCCATTCGTCTCGGCCAGTAGCTCGCGTTAGACCCTTGCTTGACCTGCTATCGCTGCTTCCCTTGCGGGCCGCTGCGCGCGATCTTCGCTCGGGCTCCGGGCTCACCGCCAACCGGATAAACCTACTCAACGCCTCGGAACTCTATCCTGCCTTCGACTGGGTTCCCCGTTCTCCTCGACCAGCGCTTTGCTATAGACCCTTACTTGCCTTCTCTCCGCATTTTGCAATGTTGAGAGTGACAGAGCTCGAGCCCCGGACGCCGCACCAACCGGAAAAACTTAAGAAACTGTCAAAGAACGATCTTGTTGTACTCCTTTTAAATTTGTAGTCAATGAAAAGAGTGCAAGTCTATCTGATTTATTTTCAATGGAGTGCAGCCCGTTCACAGGACGGTGACAGGATTTTGTGCAGCCCCGGAGGCAGATTTGCGCAGATGCCAGACGGAGTGCAGCTTTGGCGACGCCGGGCGGGAGCGCGGCAGGGATTGCAGGTTTTTGCAACCGTAGCGGAGCTGTGAATATCTGGTGAAAGTCGCGCCGGGCAAGGGGTTTGGCAGACCGAGGAAGGAGGGTGCGAGGGCTGAACTTGTAAAATCGTCCGTGTTTAATGGCTTGACAATGCATGTAAGTCTGCTAAAGTGCGAGAAAAGCTGCATATATCGAACAACTCGCAGGTGCCAAGGTTATGAAGAATGTTTATGAGGTTCTGAGGCAGAAGGAAATGGAGTTGACCCGGCTGGAGAAAGAAGTGGAAGCGTTGCGGCTGGTGGCTCCGTTGCTGTCCGAAGAAAAGGAAATGAACTCCGACATAGGGAAACCGGCTTTGGCCACTGCCGTGAACGGACCGCAGCAGCCCATCCGGATACCGTCGCCTCCGGTGGTAGCGGCGGCGCAGCCGGTGCGCGCGGCCGGTTGGGACGATACCGCCAAGCGCTGGCCGTAGAAAGCGCCGGGCCGAGGCGTCACCACGCTGGCTCCGTTTTCAGCGCATATGAGCGGCGCTGATCCTCGAGCACTGCCGATCCAGACGAGACGTGTTATCGCCATTCTTGCGAACTAACTCCCCACTATTTCCTTCAACGCCGCCAGCAGGCGATCCACTTCCTCCGCCGTGTTGTAATGCACGAGGCCAATGCGGAGGAAGCCGCCGGATTTCTCCACGTCCAGGTGCTCAGTTAGGTTTAGCGCGTAGTAGTTTCCATCCCAGGTGAAGAAGCCGCGATCGCCTAATTTGGTGGCGAGGGCGAGTGGCGTTTGGTCTGGAGTTTGATTGACGACGCGGAGGGCGAGAGTAGGACAGCGCTCTTCGAAGCGCGCGGGATCGGTGATGCCGTAGATGTTCACTTTTGGAATCTGCCGCAGGCCGGCGATCAGGCGCTCCATCAAGCCGTGTTCGTAGTGGTGAATGGCTTCGAAGGCGGCGACAATCGCAGCGCGGCGCGTGGCTGCTTCGGGATGCGCGCGGCGGCCGAGATCGGCTAGGTATTCCACGCACGCGGTGATGCCGGCGATGCATTCATGATTGAGCGTGCCCCACTCCCAGCGGTTGGGGACGGCATCGGTGAGGGGACGGACTTTGTAGGGACGCAGGCGTTGCAGGTGCTTGCGCTTGCCGAAGAGCGCGCCCATGTGCGGGCCGAAGAATTTGTAGGTGGAGCAGACGAGAAAATCGCAATCGAGCCCCGCCACATCGATGAGGCCGTGCGGGCCGTAGTGGACGGCATCGACGTAAGCGAGAGCGCCGGCGGCGTGGGCGAGGCGGATTATTTCCTTGACCGGATTGATGGTGCCGACCGCGTTCGAGGCATATCCAACCGCAACCAGCTTGGTTCTCTCGTTGATCTTTGAGGCGAGATCGGCGAGGTCGAGGGTGCAGTTTTCTTCGTGAATCTCGGCCCAACGGATGGTGACGCCTTTCTCTTCGAGGGCGAGCCAGGGGGAGACGTTGGCGTCGTGATCCAGGCGCGTGACCAGGATTTCGTCGCCGGGGGCGAGGTCGCGGCCGATGGCGCGGGACATGGCGAAGGTCAGCGTGGTCATGTTTGGGCCGAAAACGATTTCGTCGGCGGCGCAGTGGAGAAAATCTGCCATGGCTGCGCGCGCATCGGCGAGCATGGCATCTGTGTTGCGGCTGGTCGCGTAGGCTCCGCAAGTGTTGGCGTTATTGCGGCGCAGATAGTCGGAGATGGCGTCGATGACGTGCTGCGGCACTTGCGTTCCGCCGGGACCGTCGAGGAATACGGCAGGATGTCCGTTAACGGTTTGGGCGAGCGAGGGGAATTGGGAGCGGACGTAGTGGATATCGAGGACGGTTGAGGCGGCAGTTTCAGTGGTAGGCATAGTGATCCTTCATTTTTATCACGATGACGAGCTGTACGTTTCGAACGGGGAATGAGGGCTATTGCGTATTCCGCCCGCAATCCTGATACTGGCCGACCCGGTAAAGAGACCGCGTTCTTCGGACGCCGAAGTGCGCTGAAAGCGCCGGGCTATCGTCAGGCGTCCTTCGGACGCGAGGCAAATGATGGGCCCGCGCGAGATCCTTCACTCCGCCTGAACAACCGTTTCGTTCAGGATGACGCCTTTACGGTACGTACAAAATCCGCCAGCATGCCATAAGCCGTAGCGTACAATCCTGGGTTTTCTTCTGTGATTGCTAGGCCGGGGAAGATGTCGGTTTCGAAATAGATATAAGACGACGTGCCGGCGATTTGCGCCATAGGATCGGTGAGGGGGATTTGTTCGGGGCGGACGCTGGCTGTGATTCCCTTCTCTGTTTTGTTGGCGCGGCAGATTAGTTTGTAGGGACGACCTTCTTTCTCGGCTGCGCGGACGGCTTCGCCGCTCAGGCTGCGAATTCCTTCGCGGTTGATTTCTTCTAAACGTATCGGAATATCCATCAGAACCGTAATCAGGGCCGCGGTTTTTACGGCGGCGTCCCAGGCATCGATGTCGTGGGTGGCGTCGGTCTCAGCGATGCCTAGCGCTTGCGCCTTCTTTAAGGACTCGTCAAAGCTGAGGCCGTTTTCCATTTCACTCAGGATCACGTTCGTCGTGGAATTCAGAATGCCGTGAAATCCCTGCAGGTGGATCGCGGGCAATTCGTGAAACAAACAGAAGATGGGAACGCCATCCATCACGGTGGATTCGAAGAGGAAGCACTTGCCGCGGGCGGCGGCTAGATCGCGGAGTTCGCGGTAGGCGTGGACGATGGGTCCTTTGTTGGCGGTGATGGCGTGGGCTCCGTACTCGAGCGCGGCGCGGATGTGATCGACGGCGGGCTGGCCGTTTTCCACGTTGAGAGAGGTGGCTTCGAAGAGGACATCGGCGCGGGCGGCTTTCAGCCAGGCATGGACAGTGGCCGGCTTCTGATCTGATTCCCGGCTTTTGTCGGACAGGAGTGTCCGACCCACACAAACATCCGGATCCAAGCCATTCGGATCGGCAATCCACCCCAGGCGGCGGGTGGCGATTCCGGTGATGCGAAAGGTGATTCCGTGGCGCTCGTGCAGTTCGTGCTCACGGTCGAGCAAGAGTTGAACGAGCGCACGGTTGACATTGCCGAAGCCGATGAAGCAGAGATTGTAGGTACGAATGCGGATTCCCTCGCGCAGGGGCTAAAGCCCTATTGATTTCACGCCCTTAACGCGGCGCCGCGGATGCCGGTTTTCGCTTCCAAGGTGCTCGGGCGCTGTTTCCACTTGCTACGGTACCGAAGAGGCTTGTGAAATTGCCGGCGGGACGCCGGCGCGTCGCAAACTTCAGCCCATCACCTGGGTGTGCTCAGGCTTGATCTTGTAGAGCACGCGCACTTCGCCGGGCTGGCCGTAGGGATATTTGTCGACGCCGAGATATTTCTTGGCCATCTTGTCGATGTGAGCGCTGGCGCCGTCTTCGGTAATCTCGACGACGCGGCCGCGAATCTCGATATAGCGGTAAGGATTCTCCGGGTCGATGACGGCCAGCGAGACGCGCGGATCGCGGCGCACATTACGGTCCTTCTGCCGTCCTTTGGCGGAGTTGAAGATGACGTGTTCGCCGTCGAAGTCGCACCAGACGGGCGTGACCTGCGGACGGCCATCGGGCATGAGCGTGCCCAGACTAGCGAAGGCACGCTTCTGAAACAGATCGCGATATTTCTCGGGGATAGCTTCCGGCATAAGACCTCCTTGCGGTCGTGCAATGAATTGACAGGACATTATAGATCGGAGCAAGAAAGATCGGAGCGAGCGGGCCAGACACTTGATTTGCCGCCCGGCGGCCATCCCGGTATTCTTGCAAACCATGATTTCTGAGACGAATGAATTGAAATCGAACAAGGAAACAAGGAGATGTTGACCGCATGATTACGTCATCTCAGCTCACGAATGACCACAGGACCCGTCCCGCCAGACTGCTAGTGCTGCTGGCGCTCGCGCTCGCGCTAGCGCTTTCGGCGCTGGCCGGTGCACAGACTGCGAAATATCCGCAGACGATTGTTTTCATGACTGATTTCGGCGTGGTGGACGATTCCGTTGCCATCTGCCGGGGCGTGATGTATTCGATCATGCCGGACGTGCGCATCGTAGACCTCTCGCATCAGGTGACGCCGTTTTCCATTCGCGATGGCGCGCGTTTCTTGTATGGCGCGACGCCTTACTTTCCGGTAGGCACGGTTTTCGTGGTGGTCATCGATCCGACCGTGGGCAGCACGCGCAAGGCGATTGTGGCCAAGTCGAAGCGCGGGCAGTATTTTGTGCTGCCGGATAACGGGCTGCTCACGCTGGTGGAGCAGCGCGACGGCATCGAGGGCGTACACGAAATCACAAATACGGATTGGATGATCGGCACCAAGATGTCGTCGACGTTCCACGGGCGCGACATTTTTTCTCCCGTGGGAGCGCACGTAGCGCGCGGCGAGGATTGGACAAAGGTGGGTCCGGAGATGGCGGTGGCGTCGCTGGTGCGTCTGGAATTGAAGGCAGCGCGGCTCGACGATCGTGGTGTGACGGCTGAAGTGATTGCGACGGATGGTCCGTTCGGCAATCTGGTGACGGACCTGGACGCCGAGGATTTTCTGAAGCTCGGCTATCAGCGCGGCCAGGAAGTTCCGGTGAGAGTCGGCGGAAAAGGGATGAAGATCAAGTTCGTTCGGACCTTCAGCGATGTGCAAGTGGGACAGCCTCTTCTATATATCGACTCGCGCGGACATTTCGCACTGGCCGTGAACCAGGGAAGTTTTTCCGCGGTTTACGGGGTGAAGCCGCCGGTGGAATTGTTTATTCCCCGGGCGAAATGAGACCTGGGCGAGACTTGTGCCGATTGTAGAGATTCCTCGCGCCAAAAGCGGGCGCTCGGAATGACAATTCATAGGAACGGTACACGCTGCAATGTGTCGTTCCCGAGGAAATCTTACTCCGGGTTATCCTGCGCCATGCGTGGCAGGACTGCGCGCAGGAGCGCCTCGAAGCTGGTCTTGACGCGCTCGCCGGTTTCCATGACTTCCCGGTGGGAGAGCGGCTGATCGAGAATCCCGGCGGCCATATTGGTGACGCATGAGATGGCGAGAACTTTGATTCCCATGTGACGCGCGGCGATCACTTCGAAGGCCGTCGACATTCCGACCAGGTCCGCTCCGATGATTCGTAGATAGCTAATCTCGGCGGGCGTTTCGTAACTTGGACCGAGCAAGGCGGCGTAGACGCCTTCGTGCAGCGTCATTCCGAGTTTGGCGGCTTCTTCCCGCGCAATCGCTCGATACTGTTTGGAGTAAGCGTGCGTCATGTCGGGAAAGCGCACGCCGAAGCGGTCGTCGTTTGCGCCGGCTAGAGGATTGGTTCCCTGCAGATTGATGTGGTCGCGAATCAGGACCAGCGCGCCTCGCTGATAATTCAGATTGATTCCGCCCGCTGCATTCGTAAGGATGACGGCGCGAATTCCCATGCGTCCGAACACGCGCGTGGGGAAGGCGACTTGCTGCGCCGAATAACCTTCGTAAAGATGCACGCGCCCTTGCATTACGGCCACGGGAACAGCGCCCGCTTTGCCGATCACCATCTGACCAGCGTGGCCGATTGCGGTGGAACGAGAGAAGGCGGGAATTTCGGCGAAAGGGATTCGTGCAGCATCGGTTAAGGAATCGGCGAATCCGCCTAGGCCGGAACCGAGGACAAGGCCGATGCGCGGACGCAGCGAGGTCCGTTGCAACACGGAGTGGGAAGCAGTTTCGGCAAGAGTGAATTGATCTTCCATAAGAGTGAGCGCTGAATACTCCGGGGGCTAAAGCCACGGTTCAGTTTAGCCGCTTGACGCGGCGCTGAAGCGCCGCTCTTCCACGATACTGCGTGCGATGGTTCAGATTGCCGATCGAAAGCAAGTCCCTCAGGGGCTGAAGCCCACAGTCATTTCAGGGCATTTTATCGCAGCGCTGAAAGCGCTGCGCCACCCAAAACGACACCCCTCCGCCAGCTCGTTAATATTTTTTCTCGAACTTTACGAATTCGCCTTCCAGCTTCCACTGCATTCGCGCGCGCTCATTCGCGGCTAGGAACTGTTCGCATGTTGCCGAAGGCTTCTCTGAGCCTGCCGCAATTCCCGCGCACGGTGGGGCCATGCGAAATACCAGCTTTGTATCCGTCCACAGGCTTTGGCCGGGCAGGAAGCTGTGCTCCAGACTTTGGCGTGCCATGCGCTTCAGGTCGGCGTAGGAGAGGCGATAACTTTCGACTGCGCGCAAATATTCGTGCGTCATGTCGGAGCGCGACACGCCCTCGTCGTCGGTCGCCAGCGCCACGGGGACGCCGTACTTCATATAAATAGGCAATGGATGATCATCACCGCTAACGCCGAGGATTGTGTCATTCGAAGTCAGGCAGATTTCGACCAGCACGTTGCGCTCGGCCATTTCGTGCAGCAGGCCGATCGGATCCTTTTCATTCATCACGTCGACGCCGTGGCCGATGCGCTCGGCATGGCCGCGCTCGACCGACGCGCGAATGTGAAACGCGAGGTCCTCCGGCGGAACGAGTCCCATGGCGAGTTCGCCGGCGTGCAGCGTGATGTGAACTTTGGGATAGACGCCGTGCAGATAATCGATCATGGCCATGTGCTCGTTGAAATCGTGAATAGGGACGTACCAGTCCTCGGGCATGACGAGATTCAGGCCGACGAATCGCGGATCGGACGACGCCAGTTCGAAGCCCAGCAGAATCTGAGCGAATACGATTTCGGGCCGTAATCCGCGCAGCACCTGATAAAGATAGCGGACGTTCACGTCGCATCCGGGAGCCGCATCTTGCGTCCCGCATTTGAGGATCTCTTTGGCGCGGGCATCGTCAGCGGCGAGTCTCTTGCTGGTGTCGGCGGCTACGTCTTTCATGCCGGCGCTCAGGAGCGCATCGCGCATTTTGGCGTAATCCGGATTCCAGTCTACTTTCCCCGCGAGTTGAGCCGCGGCACCGGCGTCGGCGGTGTGCATGAACTCGACGTACTGCAGATTATCCATGCCTGCACGATTCGTTGCTGCCGCGATTCCTTCCGCCACATGGGTGTGCGAAGCCAGGCCGAATTTGTCGAAGGTGGCGAAGAAATGATCGTGGCCGGATTCATCGCCCGACTTCCAGTTGCGCATCGACCAGGCATCGATCATCTGGCCGTAGAGGACGCGATCGACGTAAGAGCAGCGAACCGCGGGTTTGGCGGTGTAGGTCTCGCAAGGATCACAGGGCGGCGCGACCAAGCGAGAAGACGTGCGGTCCACGCACAGGCTGCCGGAGGCCGCGAAATCTACGAGGTCTTCAGCATAGATTGCGCCGTCCAGATGATTGTGCAGATCTCCACCTTTTGGCACGTCGCGCACAAAGGCTAGAAGCAAACTCGGCTGTTGGCGAACGGAGTCGAGGTAATGGGCGGTACGCTGCTCGGCGCTTTGGGCCCCCGCTAACGAGGCCAGCAGCAGGACCAGCAAGCAACGGCGCATCACAGCACGCGTGGTTGGCAGAACCATCAATCCTCCGGGAGGAACGTCCAAGTTCAGGAAAGGAATTGTAATCTGTCGCGGGCGCGAGGTTCATGGAAAAGAATAAGGGATAGCGAGCGGTTGGTTAGGGAAGCAAGCCAAACGCGCGATTATTGCGTCGCAAGGGGCGCGACGCTTTGCGCGGCTCGCCCAGATCCCTCGCTGCGCAAAGAACGCTTGCTCGGGATAACGATCAAACTGTCAGCGCAGCCAAGCGATTGCGCCGACGATGATGGCGACGACCAGAAGGGCCCCGAGAATGTATTTATTGGATGCGAACCACGATTGGGATTGCGATGCCGACGTCAGAAACAATGTAGAGGTTTCGGTGCCGACCGCGTCCGATGTTACATCCGGAGCCGATGGCATCGAAGTCTGCGTTGCGATGGTTGGTTCAATAGTTACCGATTCGATCGGGGAGGTCAAATCCTGAGAGGGCTTGCCAACCGCAGATTCGGCAGCAGGGACTGTGGGTTTATCGCTTATTGGCGGCGGTGCCTCGACCGAAACTTGATCGGGGGAAGAATCCTGAACAAAAGTGCCCTGCATATGTCCGACTGCGGCAAGCTGTTTTGAATCCGGTGGTGGAGCTTGATCCTTCCGCGAGTTTACTTCAGGCTGGGGAAGCCGCTGTCCGCGCCACTGCTTCTCTTCGCACTCCACACAGAAGGCGCGCCCTTGCGACACGGGAAAACCGCAGGCCTGGCACTTCTGCAGATTTCTCAGCACTGGAGGCACGGCGAGCGTCTCAGTACTCTCCTTGGCCTGTGCGATGCCCTGAGCCCGCATCGCGGCCGACCAGAACAGACCCTTCTTGGAAGCGGCCGCGGCTTCTTCTTGTTTTGGAGGAGGGACATTCTGGGCCGGTAGTGCGGGCGCGGGAACTGCAGTCATCTCAGGCGTACTAGATTCCCGCTGCGAAGTTTTGGCTGCGGCGACATCCACTCGCGGCTGACTTTGCGGAAGAGCAATTTCCGGAGCCGCGGGCACAATCTGCGCCGGCGTAGCATGCTTCACGGCGGTTTCCACCATTTCGCCCAGTCGCACGAGGGCGGAAAGATCACGCTCATCAAAAGCTCGCGGCTTGCCGGAAAGAAGCTCGAAGACTCCCAATACCTTCTCGTCGCTGACGATGGGCATTACCACGACAGAAGCAATTCCTAGCTCCCGGCAGACGTCATGGTTCACACGCGGATCGCGTTCGGCATCGTCGCAACGCAGAAGCTGGCGAGTGCGGACGCTTTCGCCTGAGAGTCCATATTCCGTGGAGAGTAGTGCGCCCAGCTCGGGGGCATTTGAGCCCGCGCTGGCCCGGCACAGCATGTCGTTGCGTTCGCCGCGGCGGAGGGCGATGGCAGCGCCGCTGGCTCCGGTAATGTACTCGGCACGCTCGGCCAGCAGTTGCAGGGCGGCATCGAGATCGGCGTGCGCCATTTCAGCCAGGGAGCGGCCGGCATCCTCTGCCGGGAAACGCAGCCCGGGTTCAGAAGGACTGGGCAAAAGCGAGTTGGCCGCGGCGATCCCGGCCGAAACGCTCGCGGTCGCGGATCCGCTTCCACTGGTATCCGGCATGTCTCCCTCCATCGCAGGCGATGAAGAACCGTGATCGAGAATCGAGTAATGATCCATGGCGCGCGTGCCAATTACTGTTGAGTCGAGGCTGCCGGGGCGCGATCCGGCGCGTCAAGACTCATTTCAAATTTCAGGATGCAGTAATTGGAGTCTCGCTCGGAGAGAGCATGCTGTCAAGAATATGGGGCACACGAAAGTACCCAGAGAATTGGGGCAGGCAGCGCCGATCCACTCTTCAGACGACCGTCCAGCTCCGATACGAGCGGCAGTGGAGCTGGGTTGCTAAACCGTTCGCTTGCGCACGGCTGTGTTGGCCAAGTGATTCGCTTCCGCGTTATTCTCGCGGGAGACGTGGGAGATGGAGAACCTCAGGGCGCGAGCCAGCTTGCGGCAAGTCCAATGCAGGGAGTAGAGGCGTGAGCTGCGGCAGATGTATTCGCCGCGCATCTGGCGGACTACGACTTCAGAATCGGAATAAACATGCAGAGCCTTGGCTTCCAAGGCGAGGGCGCACTGCAGGGCTTCCATCAGGGCCACATATTCGGCGACGTTATTATCCTGGTGGCCAATCCATTTGGCGATGCGGATGGGGCCGCTGGCGCAGCCATCAATAATCACTCCAATACCGGAGGGTCCCGGGTTTCCCTGGGAACCACCGTCCACATAGGCCACGAGGTCTGACATCACTGCTTCTTTTGTGCTGTTAGCAAGATGCGCCGAGAATGTTTCCGAGTCAAGGCGAATCTTT
>Ga0208039_1000613_pt1 | contig 20534 bp, 21 predicted proteins | sample June2015DPH_20_1_2_FD_184722 | JGI IMG/M metagenome (GOLD analysis project Ga0208039, IMG submission 184722) | Peatland microbial communities from SPRUCE experiment site at the Marcell Experimental Forest, Minnesota, USA - June2015DPH_20_150... | ecosystem: Environmental > Terrestrial > Soil >... | reverse complement strand
GAACCTTGTAGATTTCGGCTTCAGACTACCCAGCGCACTTGACAACAGACCACTCAGGTTTGAAGAGTTCGAGAGGAAAATGGGCAAAACACTCTTTGTCTCCGCAACCCCAGCCGAATACGAACTAGAAAAAAGTCGTCCACCAGTGGAATTAATCACCCGACCAACAGGTCTTTTGGACCCTGAGGTTGAACTTCATCCTATAGCTGGGCAGATGCAGCATCTAATGCAGGAAGCAAAGAAAACCATCGAGCGAGGCAACCGCATCCTAATCACAACCCTAACAAAGCGGATGGCTGAAGATTTGGCGGATTACCTTGCTAAAGAAGGCTTCCGCGTCAGATACATGCACTCTGAAATCGAAAGCTTAGACCGAATAGAACTTGTACGGCAACTGCGAGTCGGCGAATTCGACATTTTGGTCGGAATTAACCTGTTACGCGAAGGCTTAGACATTCCGGAGGTTGCAACAATCTTCATTTTAGACGCAGACAAAGAAGGCTTTTTGCGAGACGAGCGAAGCCTGATACAAACCATTGGGCGCGCATCAAGAAACGTCAAAGGCAAAGTTATACTCTACGCCGATATAGAAACAGCATCAATTAAGCGAGCCATGCAAATCACCAAGAACAGACGCCAATTCCAGAAACGCTTCAACCAACTTCACCACATCACGCCCAAGACGATAGTGAAGAGTGTCTCTTTGAAAGAGGGCACAATTAAGGGCACCAAACACCTAGCGAAGTCAGATATTAAGCGCCAGTTGATTGAGCTTGATGCGCAAATGAGGGAAGCCGCAGAGAAACTGGAGTTTGAGCGGGCTATTGAACTTAGAGACACGATAGCGGAGTTGAATAGGGCGTTGTCTAAGAAGATGGAAAGTGAGCGATAAACCAAGAAATTGAGGGCTTTGAAGCAAAAAGGTTGAAATCCCTCATGCTTAAACAAGTTACAATTTACAGAAGCGGAGTAGGAAACTGGTTTACGTTATGAAAGATACCATTTCAATCAAAGGTGCAAGAGAGCACAACCTCAAAAACATAGATGTAGAGTTGCCCAGAAACAAGTTTATAGTGATTACTGGGCTCTCAGGCTCCGGAAAATCCACCCTAGCCTTCGACACTATTTACGCTGAAGGCCAAAGAAGATATGTTGAAAGCCTATCTGCCTACGCAAGACAATTTCTCGGCTTAATGGATAAGCCAGATGTTGATTCGATTGAAGGGTTATCTCCAGCAATCTCCATCGAACAGAGAAGCACCAGCAAAAATCCCCGCTCAACCGTTGGCACAGTCACCGAAATATACGATTACCTCAGGCTGCTTTACGCACGCATTGGTACGCATCACTGCCCAAAATGCGGCAGTTCAATTCATCCCCAAAGCCCAGAAAACATAACCAGTTTAATTATGGCTGAGAAAGAAAAAACACTCACTTTCCTAGCGCCAATAATTCGGGGAATAAAAGGCACATATGAACAAGTTTTTGATGACCTCAAAAAACAAGGTTACACCAAAATTCGCGTTGATCAAAAAATTTACGATTCAGACACAATCAAAGAAGAAGTTAAACTTCTGCGTTATGAAAAGCACTGGATTGAAGCCGTTATTGACACAGTAAAAATTGTCGATGAGGAGCGCTCACGTATTTCTGAATCTGTGGAGCAGGCGCTTCAAGTAGGCAAAGGAACCATTATAGTCATTGACGCCCAAAAAGCTGACGCGGAAAAGAAGAAGGAGCTTGAACGCTTTGAAGATGAAACAATGTTCAGCACTTTTGGAGCCTGCCCTAACCATCCAGAAATAGTATTTGAAAGTCTCGAGCCGCGCATGTTTTCGTTCAACTCGCCCTTTGGCGCTTGCTCAAGCTGTCACGGCTTAGGTGAAATCACAGAAATTTCCGAAGATTTAGTGATTCCGGACAAGAATCTCGCTATTATGGATGGAGCTTTAGCTGTTTACGGCGGAATGGACCTTAGCTGGCGGGCACAGCAGCTTGCGACGGTGGGCAAAAAACACGGATTCGACGTTTTCACTCTAATAAAGGATTTTACAGAACAGCAACTGCACGTGCTCTTGTACGGCGACAAAGAACCATTGAACGGTCATTGGTCAAATGGAGCAAACATGTGGATGCGTGAAGGTTGGGAAGGCGTAATCCCGCAAACGGCAAGGCTTTACCGTCAAACTGAAAGTGAATGGCGAAAAGAAGACATTGAAAAGTTCATGACCTCTAGGCCCTGCAACGCGTGCAAAGGGAAAAAATTGCAGCCAGTAGTGCTAGCCGTAAAAATACTGGACAAAAACATCATCGACGTTACAGATTTTTCAATCGAAGAAGCGGTTGACTTCTTCCACAACTTACCAGCCAAACTTAACGAGAAAGAATTAGCCATTGCCAAGCAAGTACTCAAGGAAATTAACGAGCGATTGGGTTTTCTTAAGAATGTTGGTTTAGGCTATCTTTCGCTTTCTCGTGCGGCAAGAACGCTTTCAAGCGGTGAAGCCCAAAGGATTCGTTTGGCTACGCAAATTGGCAGTAACTTGATGGGTGTACTGTACATTCTTGATGAACCCAGCATTGGTTTGCATCAAAGGGATAACGCTAAACTCATAAGCACACTTCACCGCTTACGCGATTTAGGCAACACGCTGATTGTTGTAGAGCATGATGAAGAAACCATACGCAATGCAGACCATATTGTCGACATGGGACCCGGCGCAGGAGTCCATGGAGGACACGTTGTCGCAGAAGGCTCACCAGCTGAAATCATGGCAAATAAGCGAAGCCTAACAGGCAAGTACCTTTCGGGCGAATTAAAGATTGAATTGCCAGCGACAAGGCGAAAACCTGTTGGCTACATCAACGTTAAAGGTGCGGAAGAAAACAATCTTAAAAAACTAACTTTGCAATTGCCGTTGGGAGTATTGTGTGGAGTTACTGGTGTTTCTGGTTCTGGCAAGAGTACACTGATGAATTTGACTGTTATTCCGCTTTTGCGGCAAATGTTCGGTGAACACGTCGATAAAGTAGGCAAACACGAATCGATTGATGTCCCAAAGTTAGTCAGGAATGTCATAGTTATCAATCAAGACCCAATTGGAAGAACTCCAAGAAGCAACCCTGCAACTTACACTAAGCTTTTTGATGAAATTAGGCGCATTTTTGCTTCAACCAAAGAGGCAAGAGCACGTGGTTACAAGGAAGGGCGATTCAGCTTTAACGTGAAAGGCGGCAGATGTGAAACCTGTCAAGGCGACGGCGTATTGCGTATCGAAATGAACTTCCTGCCTGATGTTTACGTGCAATGTAGCGAGTGCAAGGGAAAACGTTACAATAAGGAAACCTTAAGCGTCCTTTACAAGGGCAAGAATATTGCTGAAGTGTTGGATATGACTGTGGAGGAAGCGGCGAAGTTCTTTGAGAATACTCCAAGGATTTCACACAAACTTGGCACGCTCTTAGACGTTGGGCTTGGGTACATTAAACTTGGGCAAAGTTCAACCACATTGTCTGGTGGAGAAAGCCAACGCATCAAAATTACGCGTGAACTTAGCAAACACAAAGTTGGGCACGTCGTTTACATGCTTGACGAACCTACCACGGGTTTGCATTTTGATGATACTAAACGGTTGATTAAAGTGTTAAATCGGCTTGTTGACAACGGCAACACCGTTTACATAATCGAACACAACCTGGACGTCATTAAAAGCTGCGATTATCTAATTGATCTGGGTCCTGAAGGCGGAGCTGCTGGCGGTGAAGTGCTGGCTCAGGGAAGGCCTGAGGAAGTTGCACAAAACGATAGGTCGTTTACAGGTAAGTTTTTGGAGAAAATATTTAACCATAAGATAGAAAAAACTGTTTTGGCAGTGAAGCAGTCTGCATGATCCAAATAACTAACCCCTCAGACTTCAAAAGCTCAGATATGCCAACAAACCCCGGGGTTTACCTTTTCAAAGACGAGCAAGGCGAAATCCTATACATCGGTAAAGCCAAAAGCCTGCGGGCGCGTGTCAAAAGCTACTTTTCAAACACAGACCAACCAGCGAAAACACGGCAGTTAGTTTCTAGGATTCGAAATATCGACTGGATTATTGTGAACAATGAGGTCGAAGCTTTGCTTTTAGAAAACAAGCTGGTTAAACAGCACACGCCTAAGTATAATATTGACCTTAAGGATGCTAAAACCTACGCTTACATCTCATTCTCAAGAGAAGCTTTTCCAAGGATACTTACCAGCCGCAAAGTTTCACGCAAACTCGAATCCTTCGGACCCTACACTGACGGGTTTACAAGGCAGGATCTTCAGCGCTTAGTAGTGCGAGTATTCAAACTACGTACATGCAAGACAATGCCGAAACGTGCATGCTTAAACTCTCACATCCACCTGTGCACTGCACCATGCATCAGAAACATCACCGCTGAACAGTATTCAGAGCAGGTTAAGCAAGCGCGCTCCTTTTTGAACGGAAACTATCAGCAAACAATCGAACAGCTCAAGTCTCAAATGCAAGCCGCCTCTGTAGAGCAGAAGTATGAAGGGGCCCTTGAGCTTCGCAACCAAATCGCCTCCATTAGGCTTTTGACGGAGCATCAGATTGTGGATAACGAGAGGCGGTTTGACCAGGACGTTTTGGTGTTCAAGCAGTTTGGCGAGAAAATGCTTGCGGTCCAGATGGGCGTCCGAAGAGGCGTTTTACTTGGCAAAAAAGAATTCAGCGTTGACGTTCAGTCTCAGATTGAGCAGGAATTTTTGAAGGCTTTTTACACAACCAACCACATTCCGCGTGAGATATTGTTGAATAAGCCTTGTTGGCAAGGAACCGAAGAGAAAAAAGCCCTGGAAGAGTTCCTTTCAGCAAAAAGATGTGCGCCTGTTTCATTGACGATTCCCAGGCGAGCGGATAAACTTGCACTTGTAAAGCTTGCTGAGAAAAACCTTGAGTCCACCTTAGAAGTTGATAGTGCACTGGTTGATTTGCAGACTGAGCTTAATCTTCCAGTGTTGCCGCGCGTGATAGAGTGCTTTGACATTTCCAACTTGGGGCAGGAGCACGTGGTTTCAGGCATGGTCAACTTCAGGAACGCGAAGCCTGACAAGAGCAACTATCGCAAATTCAAAATCAAAACTTTCGAGGGGCAAGACGATTTCGCTGCCGTCAACGAGGTCGTCACGAGAAGGTACAGGCGTTTGATAGAAGAAAAAAGCCAACTGCCCGATTTAGTGGTTGTTGATGGCGGACCAGGGCAGGTTAGCGCTGCCAAAGCAGCTTTGCAATCGCTCGGGCTTCAGCTTCCGCTTATTGGTTTAGCTAAAGAGCATGAGGAAATTTATTTGCCTGATGAGTCTGCGCCTAGAAATTTTGATAAGAATAGTAGGATGATGCTTCTTTTGCGAAGGGTTCGTGATGCCGCTCATGAGTTTTCGCTGGGTTATAACCGAAAGAGAAGACAGATGAAAATCAAGGAAGAGTTCAAATCGGGTTAACTTGCCCATCTAATTAAAACATAGAAACGAGTGGCACACTTGCCGTCTATTTCTTGAACGTGTCATTTTGCTCATTCTGTTGATTTATCACTCTGTGTGCGTCTATGCATTGAAGTGATGAGGCGCACTTTTTGGTACTATGTTCTCTTGTCGCAGCCCATTTCAAGATAGGCATAATCGCCTGTCTAAGTTCTATTCCTTCATGGGTCAAAGAATATTCGACTCTTGGGGGGATCTCGGCGAATGCCTCTCTTTTAATCAGCGCTTCGTCCCGCAGGTTCTTAAGCGTGTCAGCAAGGGTCTTTGGGCTGATTCCTTTCAACTCTTTCATTAAATCGTTAAACCGGAGTTTTCCTCGGTATCCGAGAGCATTGACAATTAGAAGCGCCCACTTCTTGCTTATGATGTCTATTACGCCTTCAAGTGGGCAAAAACAAAGGTGATCTCGTTCCTCATGCATATTCATTACTTCCCTCTATGATAGGTACTATGTTGCTATAAACTTGATAGTTTAAATACTTTACTTTTGATATCAATGCATAAAAACAAGGAGGTTACAGCCTGATGTGTGGAGAATGTGGTTGCCAATGCGACTGCGAAGCAGGAGTCTACCTTCATGGAAGACGCTTCCTGACAAAAGAGGAAAAAATTGAGCACTTAGAAAACTACGCTGAGTCACTCAAGAAAGAACTATCCGCAGTAGCAGAGAAAATCAAGGAACTAAAAAACTAAAAGAATACATGACCCAAGTGCCGCTTCCTCATTTTTGTGATGCAGTATTAGACGAAAAGCCCGCAAAAAATTACAGTCTTTGGAGACATCATGCAAAATGGATAACGCAATAAAGGCTTCAAATCTGACCAAGTATTACGGCAAGTTTTTGGCGGTTGATCACGTATCTTTTGAGGTCAAATCCGGCGAGGTTTTTGGTTTTTTGGGTCCAAACGGAGCTGGGAAAACGACAACGATACGAATGCTCACAGGCGTCTCCATACCTACCGAAGGAACAGCCAGCATAATGGGCTATGACATCCGACGGCAATCCGTTTCAGCAAAAGAGCAGATGGGAATTGTTCCCGATGTAAGCAATGTCTACAAAGACCTCTCCGCTTGGGACAATCTCATCTTCACTGGAAAGCTCTATGACATGCCCAAGGCTTTTCGAGAAAGCCGTGCTGAAGAGCTTCTTAAGATGTTTGGGCTCTATGAACGACGCAAGGAGAGGGTCAAAGGTTTTTCCAGGGGAATGAAGCGACGTATTTGCATCGCTATGGCCTTGATGAACCGTTCAAGCATTATCTTCCTAGACGAACCCACCTCAGGATTAGACGTACAAAGCGTCCTCATAATACGCGACCTAATTCGAAAACTGAATCAACAGGGACTAACAATCTTCATCACAACACACAACATAGAAGAAGCAAGCCAAATGTGTGACCGAGTTGCAATCATCAACCACGGCAAGATAGCAACCATCGACACCCCTGAAAAACTCAAAAGTACTGTAGAGAGTCTCCAGTCCGTAGAAGTCGCGTTTGAATCCGCACCTCAAAACATCTTAAAAGAGCTAGGCGAACTCCCGCAAGTTAGCGAAGCGGTAAAGCAAGGCGACAAATTCAAACTCTTCACTCGCGAACCAAGCAGCGTTCTCGCCTCAATATGGAATTATACTCAGAGCAACAATCTCAAACTCCTCACCATTAACACAGTCGGTCCAAGCCTAGAAGACGTCTTCGTGAACTTAACGGGCATCAAACTTGCAACAGAACAAGAAGAACCTGAAAAAACGGAAAACGACAAAACACAAAAGATTACTAACATGAGGGGAAATCAATGAAGGCTGTACATAGAAGCCATGTCGGCAGAGAGCTACGTGTGGCTTGGGCCATCGCCGCCAAGGACATGCGAACCTATTACACGCAGCCCCCATCGATAATGTTCGGAATCCTATTTCCCTTCACGCTCTTTCTGGCATTCACGATCGGTAGAAATTTACCGTTAGCCGAACAAATCCCAATTCTCATCTCACAAACGCTTTTCTTCGCTTCCTCATCCATAGGTCCCGTGGTCATCCCGCTCGAACGCGCCGACCAAACTTTCGACAGGTTTCTTACCTCGCCCGTTTCCCTTCTCTCCATTCTAATGGGCAAGACTCTTGGTGGAATCATCTACGGTACCCTAATCTCTATCATTCCAGTTTTGGTTGGGATAATTGTCTTTGGTTCTCAAATAACAAACCTTGCAGCCTTGATTGCCTGCTTTGCGCTGTCATCCCTTGCCTTCTCAGCTTTGGGAATACTTTTCGCTTCGATCCCTGGACAGACAGTAGGCCAAGTGATGATGCCGCTAAACTTCGTGCGAATACCTCTGCTCTTTATCAGCGGAGTGTTCACGCCAATTGGACAGTTACCCGTATGGATGCAGGCGGTGTCTTTTCTCTCTCCTTTAACGCACACTGTTGGGCTTGCAAGTTACGCTTCAGGCGGAGAGACTTTCTTTGGTCCAGTCCTCAATGTCATAGTCCTAGGCGCATACGCAGCAGTTTTCGTCTTCGTGAGTATCCATTTCAACATAATGAACCAGCGCAAGCAGTAGTTTTGTGTGGGAAAAGATTAACTAAGGTTGGCCGAATAGTGCCCAAGAAATTAGGATGCCAAAATGGAATATTCACAGAGTGGTACGAACAGGAAAAAGACGGCGCGATTTGCAGGAAAGTGGGTGGAAATAAAAAAAAGGCACCGTCCCAAGTATTTCAGGATCCATATGAAAATAAAACTACTCCACTGCACAGGTATGGCGGCAGCCGAGCGGTTCCAATACCTTAAGGAGGTACCGTTCTTTTTGGATTCTTCTCAAAGCATAAATTGTATTTGGCGGGCCCGACGGGAATTGAACCCGCGGCCTACGGATTAAGAGTCCGCCGCTCTGGCCTGACTGAGCTACGGGCCCGCATAAAGGCTTCTTTTGAAAAAGGTTCCACTGAGAAATATAGAGCTTGCGGTTTTGTTGTTGCATCTTGATGCAGTGAAAAACTAATAACAAAGCAACCCTTTTTAGTTTTTATGGAGCAAATTTTATGGCGAACTCTTTGAGCGAAGTTTTCATTCTAAAAACTACGGATAGAGCAACAGGCGTTCCTGCACTATTAAGCAAGTTTAACCTAGGCGATTATTCTGGGAAGCAAGTGGCTTTGAAGGCTAATTTTAACAGTGCTGACCCGTTTCCAGCATCAACCCACCTTGACACCTTAAGAACCATAGTGCAAACCCTAAAAAACGCAGGTGCAAGCAGCATAACCTTGGCTGAACGAAGCGGCATGGGCGATACCGAGCAGGTTCTAGAGCAAATGGGCGTTTTAGCCTTATCAAGAGAACTGGGTTTTAACGCTGTTGTCTTAGATGATGTGAGCAAAGAAGACTGGATTAAAGTTGAAAAAGGCGAAACCCATTGGCTCAGAGGATTCTACATGGCAAAAGTATTCCATGACGCTGACAAAATCGTGCAAACATGCTGCCTCAAAACACACAGGTTCGGCGGCCACTTCACACTTTCAATGAAGAATTCTGTGGGTTTAGTGGCAAAAAAGGTTCCAGGCGGAATATACGATTACATGTGGGAACTGCATGGTTCACCGTTTCAGCGGCAGATGATTGCGGAAATAAACAACCATTACAACTTGGACTTGGTTCTGATGGACGGGATAAAAGCATTCATAACCGGCGGTCCTGAACGGGGCACAGTGGTTGAGCCAAACCTTTTGCTTGCAAGCCAAGACCGAGTAGCCATAGACGCGGTTGGAGTGGCGATTCTCAAAATGTACGGCGCAAAAGGCAAAGTCGGCGAAGCAGACGTTTTTGAACAGGACCAGTTGCGAAGAGCAGCAGAACTGGGTTTCGGAGTAAAATCAGCCACTGAAATACAATTGACGCCTTTGAATGATGAAAGCCGCAGTGAAGCAGAGAAGATAGAACAGGGTCTTAAAGCGCAGGTTGCTACGCATTAACACGCATGGGTATGTCTGGCTTATCGCTGGCTATGCCATCCACGCCTTTCGCAGCATATTCTTCTACTTCTTCTGGTTTGTTTATGGTCCAAACTATCACCTTCAAACCGTTTTCATGCGCTTTCTGAACATTAGCCGTATGCGTGAACCTATAGAAAGCAAGAAGATAGTTCGCTTTCAACTCTAACGCTGCTTTCACTGGATTCTTATGCTTAGCGTAAATCAACCCAATCTCAATGCCCTTATCTAGTTCTCTAACTTTCTTCAGTGCATCTTCAAGAAAAGAAACGATTACAACATTCTTCTCCAAGCCTCGCTCGTTCACTTTCGAGAGCACTTGCTCCTCAACGCCCGCTTCCTTCAACTCAATAAGCACCTTCACTTTCTTATCCAAAAAATCAAGCGCTTCCTGCAAAGTCGGAATTTTCTCGCCACTCTCAGCAGAAAAGCCTTTGATTTCCTTAAGCGTAAGCTCACTTACCAAGCCTTCGCCATCGGTTGTCCGCTTAACATCTGCATCATGGATAACGACAAGCTGGTTATCTTTGGTCTTTCTAACGTCCAATTCAACCGCATCTACGCCGATTTCCATGGCTTTCTTAAAACTCATCAACGTATTCTCAGGCGCATAAGCCTTAGCGCCCCTATGACCAACACGCAACATAATAAACTGTTTCTTCAACAAAGGAATAATACTTTGTGCAATGTTTCCTCTTTAAAAAACTCTCATACATGAACCCCCGCTCAAAGCACAGAAGCGAGCTCAATTGTCTGGACAATGTCTGCAGCTTTTGTCTGGACAAAAGAATTTATTCCAAGCCTTTGAACCTCTTTCAACAAAGATTGCTGAACGCTGTGCTGAAAAGCTTAACAAAACTTTTTCAATGCTCAAAGCGTTCACAGGACGCTCAATAGTTATAACTTTGGCGCCAGGCTTGACTTTGAATAAATCTATAGGCTCAGCATCAGAAGCAGGCTCGGATAGTCTCGATTTAAGTCGCTGCTCTCCACGGCATTGAAAAAAAGCTGAATCTTCTTCGATTGTAGTTCTGACAATTTTTGATAGCTACTTAGCTAACATTATTTTACGAATCGAATGCTTATATAGATTCGAGACTCAATCAAACGTTGAGTGCGGTGACCGATGCCTTTTCAAGAAAAAATCGTTCTAAACCCAATCGGTTATGTTAAAACTGAAGCGGTTGGCGATGAGGTTAAAGACAAATCCAGAACCTCGCAAATCGTCCTTCGTGATAATTTGGTTGAAGCTTTAGACTGCATCACGGGTTTTTCGCATTTGTTTGTTCTGTTCTGGCTGAGTCAAATCCCAGATGAGCAACGAATGATTATGAAGGTTCATCCTAGAGGCAGAATGGACATGCCTCTGCTTGGCGTTTTCGCTACCAGAACCAACTTTCGCCCAAACCCCATAGGACTAACATTAGTTGAGCTGTTAAAAGTTGAAGGCAACACCTTGACTGTCCGCGGTCTTGACGCTTTCGACGGCACACCAATCTTGGATATTAAGCCCTTTGATTCTTGGGACACCGCTAAAAACGCCAGAGTTCCTGATTGGTGGATTAAGCTGAACGAGAAAAAACCGTAGAAGCTTATAGCAATTCTTGGATGCCGTATTTTGCGTCAAGCACTTCCAAGAGTTCTTTTCTAAGATCTTCACCCTTTAAACCAGCAGCCTTAACGCCCCTAATCTCGTTGGCAAGAGTTGCATCTTTGCAGGCTTCTTTTAGCCAGTTTTCAAAGTCGCCCCTGTAAAGGTGAAATTCAACTGAGTTTACGCTGACTTGTTTGATAAACCTGTAAAACTCTTCAAGCGACTGCGCTGTAAAGTCTGTGGGCTGATTAATGCCGTAATAAAAGTGGAACCCCATTTCTTTCGGAACTGGCGTAAACGCTTTAAGGGCTGCTTTTCCTTTTTCAGTTATGCCATATCCACTTCCGACTCTTTGCAAAAAGCCCTTTTTGGCCAGTTCTTGGATTTGCTGTATTGTTTGGTTTGGGTTTAAATTGACTTTTTGAGCAAACATGTTCAGGTCCATGCGGTTTGTAGCTTCACTTATCGTTTTTAAAACTTTAAATTGTTCTTCTTTCAACAACCTTCCCTCAAGTATTCGGTTACTCAACCATTCTAATTAATACTTATCTAGGGGAATTTAAATGTCTTAACCACCACTCGGCAAAGAGAGGCAACTTCAAGTTAATGTCAAGTTTTTTAATTCCCAAAAACTAAACATTATTTGGTGAAACCGTTGAAAAACAAATACATCATCATATTAGTTACCAGCAAAGATAAGCAGGAAGCAGAAAAAATAGCGCAATCGCTTTTGAAGGAACATTTGATTGCTTGCGCAAACATCGTTAATCCAGTCACATCATTTTTTCATTGGTCTGGCAAAATCGACAGGGCTGAGGAATGCTTAATCGTTATGAAATCACGCATGGACCTGTTTGCTCAAGTTGCTGAACATGTGAAGGGCTTGCATAGTTATGAGGTCCCAGAGATTCTTGCGCTTCCGATCGTTGAGGGCTCAAAGGCTTATTTGGATTGGATGAGTAGTGTGCTCAAACCTTAAGTACATTTTTGTACTGATAAGCCTTAAATAGTACATTGGCGTATGCTTCTGAACCATACGGAGAATAAACAAAATGGGGAATCGCCTTTGGCTCACAAACATCAACTAACACCAAACCAGCTAATCCCCTAAAAATCAAAAAAATCACAATCACACAACAACCCCTCGAAATATTCTCAAAACTCCAAAAACAATACCAAACAACCTACCTTTTAGAATCCATCGAAGGACCAAAAAAACTCGCACAATACTCATTCATCGGATTCGACCCAAAAATCACCATCCAAGCTAAAAACAAAAAAGCCCAAATCAAAAACGAAAGAAACGGCGAAACAACCACCTTGAAAACAAGCGACCCACTGCAACTCATTAAAAAAATCCTCCAAGACCAAGCAGTCTCAAACAGTGAATTCAGATTCGTTGGCGGAGCAGTTGGCTACATTTCTTATGATGCGGTACGTTACTGGGAAAAACTGCCAGAAAACTCCCAAGCCAACATGAACTTCCCTGATTTGGAAATGGGCATATTTGACGACGGATTCATCTTCAATCACATACAGAAACAAGCATTCTACTATTACCGAAGCGAAAACCGCCTACCAGATGTTGAAAGACTACTTAAGCAACCAATCGATTCTGAAGAATTATTCTACACTCAACCTAAAGTAAACATTAAAAAAGAAAACTATGAAAAAGCAGTAGAAAAAGCAAAAGAATACGTAACAGCAGGAGACATCTTCCAAGTTGTCCTCTCCAAACGCTACCAATTCCAAATAAAAGGCAACCTAATTCCATTTTATCAATCTCTCCGCACCATAAACCCTTCACCCTACATGTACTTCTACAAATCAGGCGACCGGCAAATCGTTGGTTCCAGCCCAGAAATGCTCGTTCGAGTTGACAAAAGAATCGTGGAAACCTTCCCCATTGCAGGAACAAGACCAATTGCTGAAAACCCCAGCGAAAACAACAAGTTAGCCCGTGAATTACTCGCCGACCCAAAAGAACGCGCTGAACACGTAATGCTCGTTGACTTAGCACGCAACGACCTTGGCAAAATCTCCAAATACGGAAGCGTTCACGTGCCCGAATTCATGAAAGTCCATCAATACAGCCACGTACAGCACATTGTCTCCCAGGTGGTAGGTGAACTTAAAGAAAACCTTCAAAGCTACGATGCTCTGAGGGCTGTTTTCCCAGCTGGCACCGTTTCTGGAGCGCCAAAAGTGAGAGCAATGGAAATCATCGATGAACTTGAGCCAGCCAGGCGTGGACCTTACGCTGGTGCGGTAGGCTACTTCTCATACAATGGCAATGCAGACTTCGCCATAACCATCCGTACACTCTTTGCCGATAAAAACGAAGCGTACATTCAAGCTGGCGCGGGAATTGTGGCTGATTCAGTTCCAGAGCGAGAATGGTTTGAGACCGACCACAAGGCAAAAGCGCTGATGCTGGCGCTGGAAAAAGCTGGAGGCGCAAAAGCATGAAGGTACTGGTAATTGATAATTATGATTCATTCGTTTACAACCTTGTCCAGTACATAGGCGAACTTGGCGCAGAAACCATAGTTTACAGAAACAACCAAGTTAACCTAAAACAGTTAACCCAGCTTAAACCTGACAGAATCGTGATATCGCCAGGACCAGGCACACCTGAAGATGTCAGGTATTTTGGCGTTTGCACATCAATTCTGCAGACTATGAGTCGAACAACGCCAACTTTAGGCGTTTGCCTAGGTCATCAAGGAATAATCAACGCGTTCGGCGGAAAAATCGTCTCTGCAAAAAGGCTCATGCATGGAAAGACCTGCACCATAAAACATGACCAAAAAGGCATTTTCACAGGTGTCAGAAATCCTTTCACGGCAACGAGGTATCATTCGCTTGCTGGTGAACGATGCTCCATTCCTTCATGCTTAGAAATTACTGCGGAATGTGTTGATGATGGGGAAATCATGGGCGTTCGGCACGTTGAGTACCCGATTGATGGCGTGCAATTTCATCCTGAATCAATTCTCTGCGAGGATGGGAAAGTTATAATTAAAAACTTCTTGGATGGCAGGCGACGGCAATGATTAGGGAAGGCATCCAGAAACTCATCGAAGGCTACAGCCTAACAAGCGACGAATCAGGAGAAATAATGAGAGAAGTAATGTCGGGAAAAGCAACAAACTCGCAAACTGCCGCTTTTCTAACAGCCTTACGAATGAAGGGTGAAGCAGTTGAGGAACTCATCGCCTTTGCATCCGTTATGAGGGAACATAGCAGCCAAATACACCCCCACGTACATAGCCGCCTAGTCGATACTTGCGGGACAGGCGGAGACAAAATAAAAACCTTCAACGTAAGCACAGCAGCAGCCTTCGTCATTGCCGGAGCAGGCGTCGCAGTTGCTAAACATGGAAACAGGGCTGTAACCAGCAAAAGTGGAAGCGCCGACGTATTAGAAAAGCTCGGTCTTAACCTACATTTGGAACCTGAAGCAGTTGAAGGCATCATAGAAAACGTCGGCATAGGCTTCATGTTTGCCCCAGCTTTCCATCCAGCTATGAAGTACGCGGCTGAGCCAAGACGCGAGATAGGCATTCGCACAGTATTCAACCTTCTTGGACCATTAACGAATCCAGCATGCGCTAACGCTCAACTACTCGGCGTTTACGACCCTAAACTGACAGCTCCAATGGCTTATGCCTTAAAACGGCTGGGATGCGAAGAAGCCATGGTTGTTCATGGGCTAGATGGCTTGGATGAAATTTCAACAGTTGGAAAAACGGCTATTGCATGGTTAAAGAAAGGCAAAGTTACAGAACTAGAAACTGTCCCAAGCGATTTCGGAGTAAAAAAAGCAAACACCGCCGATTTGAAAGTGGCAACGCCTGAAGAAAGCGCTGAAACTCTCTTCAAAATTCTCAGCGGCAACTATGCCCTTGACGACCCTAAAGCGGAGTTTGTGCTTGTCAACAGTGCCGCAGGCATCATTGTTGGTGGGGAAGCAGAAGACTTCGAAGGCGGCATGGAAATAGCAAGAGAATCAATCGAAAACGGAGCTGCCTACGCCAAGCTAAAGATGCTGATTAAGGCTTCAGGCGGAAACCTGTCAAAACTCGAGGAGTTGGAAGCAAAGTATGAGTGACTTTCTGGATATGCTGGCGCATGATGCTAAAGAAACCATTGAGAGCGGATACTATGAAACATTAAAGCCTACAGAAAGCGTTCGTGTTAGTTTGAGGAAGGCAATTTTAGATAGCCAATTTAACCCGGTCATAACTGAAATTAAAGCTGCTTCACCATCAGCCGGTATAATCAGAAGAAACGTTAAACCAAGCATGATTGCAAAGGCTATGGAAAAAGGCGGAGCAGCAGCCATATCCGTGTTAACTGAGCCAAAACACTTCAACGGTTCTCTAGAAGCATTGGCTCAGACGCGAGAGACCGTGAAACTTCCCATCCTCATGAAGGACATAATCTTAAGCCCTAAACAAATCGAAGCTGCATCGAAAATGGGAGCTAATGCCGTTTTGTTGATTGAAGCGCTTTTTGACCGAAGGTACAGCGAAAAGAGCATTAATGAAATGATAGATGTGGCGCATGCGTTGGGGCTTGAAGTTATGCTTGAAACCCATACCGAATCGGAGTTTCGCTCCGCCGTAAAAACAGGCGCTGATTTGATTGGGATAAATAACCGTAACCTCGCAACATTAAAGGTGGATTTGAACGTGACAGCACAAATTCTTGCAAAAATTAATCCAAAAGACAAAATAATCGTAAGTGAAAGTGGAATAAGCACGCCAGCAGACATTCGTTTTCTTCGTGAAAGTGGTGCATGCGCTTTCCTTGTCGGATCAGCCATCATGTTAACCGATAACATTGAAGAAAAAGTTAAGGAGTTTGTGAATGCAAAATGAAACTAAGCAATTACCCGATTGACGGAAAATACGGGAAATATGGCGGCCGTTTTGTTCCAGAAGTTCTGATGGCGGCGATTAAGGAGTTGGAAGAAGCCTACGAGCAAGCTCGAAAAGACCCGAATTTCCAGAAAGAGCTTGATTATTATCTCTCGGAGTTTGTGGGAAGACCAACACCGTTGTATTATGCTGAGAACTTAACGCGTAAACTGGGCGGCGCCAAAATTTACTTGAAGCGTGAAGACTTGGCTCATGGAGGAGCACACAAAATAAACAACACAATGGGGCAAGCGCTTTTAGCTAAGCGAATGGGAAAAACGCGTGTAATCGCCGAGACAGGAGCAGGCCAACACGGCGTAGCAACAGCAATAGCATGCGCTGCCTTAGGCTTGAAAGCTGAGGTTTACATGGGTACAGAAGACTGCGAACGGCAACGGCTTAACGTTTTTAGAATGAAGCTTCTAAACGCACAAGTGCATCCCGTAGAAACCGGCTCAAAAACCCTCAAAGACTCAATAAACGAAGCGTTCAGGGATTGGGTTACAAACCTTGAGAACACATACTACTTAATCGGCTCGGTCGTAGGTCCTCATCCGTATCCCATGATTGTTAGGGATTTCCAAAGCGTAATCGGCAAGGAACTCAAAGAACAATTCCAGAAGAAAGAAGGCCGATTGCCAGATGCGCTTGTTGCTTGCGTTGGTGGCGGAAGCAATGCCATGGGCACCTTCTACCCGTTCGAAGACGATGAACAGGTGAAATTTTACGGTGTTGAAGCTGCAGGTCAAGGTTTAGAAACAGGCAAGCACGCAGCCTCACTTGGCGCAGGAGCAGAAGGAGTCTTCCACGGCATGTTAACCTACGTTCTCCAAGACGCGAACGGGCAGATACAGAACACTAGTAGCGTTTCAGCAGGCTTAGACTATCCTGGTGTTGGACCAGAACATTCCTTACTAAAAACTCTCAAGAGAGCGCACTACGTTTCTGCCACAGACAAGGAGGCGGTAGAAGCTTTCCTCACCTTATCCAGAGAGGAAGGCATTCTGCCTGCACTGGAATCCTCGCACGCAGTCACTTACGCCATGAAGCTATCCCAGCAAATGAAGAAGACTCAATCAATCGTTGTCACATTGTCCGGACGGGGAGACAAGGACGTGGAAACCGTAGCAGACTACATAGGGGCAAAAATATGAACGCTATAAACGAAGCATTCCAAAAAGCAAAGGCGCAGGGAAACGGAGCACTCGTCGGCTACATTATGGCTGGGGACACAAAGCCAGAACTGACACCGAAAATTGCTGATGCCCTAATCAAGGGCGGCGTAGACATTTTGGAGCTTGGGCTTCCATTTTCTGACCCAATTGCCGATGGACCAACAATTCAAGCTGCAAGCGTGCGCGCTTTGGCTGCTGGAACAACGCCTGTTAAGGTGCTAGAAATTGCTAAGGAAATACGACAAAGACATGATGTGCCAATTGTGATAATGACTTACTATAATCCTGTTTTCAGGATGGGGCTCGAGAGGTTTTTCGGTTTAGCTGAGAAATGCATGGTTGACGGAGTTATAGTTCCTGATTTACCAGTTGAGGAAGCAGGTGACTACAAGAAAGCCGCAAGCAAATTTGGTGTAGACACAATTTTCCTAGCAGCACCTTCCACTTCCAATGAGCGGCTTGCAAGGATAGTTTGGTGCTCTTCAGGCTTTCTGTATCTTGTTTCGCATTTCGGGGTGACAGGAGCAAAAGCAACGATAGAAGATTCAACCATTCACTTAGTCAAGCGTGTTTTACCTTTCACATCCGGAAGAATTCCATTGGCGGTTGGGTTTGGCGTTTCGAAGCCTGAGCATGTAAAGCGCATTGTTGAGGCAGGAGCTGACGGTGTAATCGTTGGAAGCGCCTTCGTCAATCTAATTCAAAAGCATCGGGAAAAGATTGATGTTCTGCTAAATGAACTGCAAGCGACCGCTTGTAAATTAAAAGCGGCAACAAAAATCATCCAATAATTTGTGAAAACCAGAAAAATTCGTTTTGTGTCTGGGAAAGTTTTAATGTTCGTTCTAACCTTTAACTTTCGGCGGTGGATCTTAGGCGGTGGGGTAGGGGTCCATTGTACCGTAAACCCTCTATACGACGGGCCGACATCTGCGGATGAGGCGCCGAAGGCCGCTTGGATCTTCATTTCCGAAACATTGACTATCCGTCCTTTGGGGCTGGCGGTCAATGGGCAGCTTCCGTAGGGGAGTTGCTTCATTGTTCACCAGGCGAACCCGGCTAGGCTCGGGAGAGAGCAACCTAAGTTTGGACGTTATGCGCTCAAGGGGGTGCGGGTAAGAGCGTAGGGCTTGAGGGTTCCAAGCGGAGTCTGGGCGTCAAACCGCAGTGGTCCACCGCTACTGTTTTTCAGCAATTTATCCCTACAAAAAATTCATATTACTGGATAACCCAATAAGCTCAATCAGGTTACTATAGAATGGCTAGGAGTGTGTCTTTTGAGCCAATTTGAAAAATGGCAACAAAAAAATTAGAAAGATTATTCTTTTACAAAATGGAATAAAGATTTTGGTCAACGCTTAGTTGGAAAACGTGCTGGTGGTTTCTGGAATTATAGTAATATTGTGCTTATTTATAATTTTGATAAAAAAATGTTTTTTTATTGTGTTTTAACGATGATTCCTACGTCTTTTGTTAGCTACTGCTTGTTTTTGTGCTTTTCAATGAATCTAGCGGCATCCAGAATTTCTTGTGCCTGCTTCACACTTAACCTAAACCTTTTCTTACCCAGTTCATCAACCGCTCTTTCAATGTCATCCAATCCAACATAATTCCTGCTTAAGCCTTCCAAAAGCAACGTCCAAGTACTCCAAACCCTAAGTCCATACATTTTGGAAAGGTTCGAGAGCAGTTTTTCATCAACCAACAACTCGGCTTTTTTCTCTACAGCCAACAGCAAGGTTTCAGCATCCGCTATGGAAATGTTTTCGCCTTCAGCCAGCTTCGCAGCAGACCCAGCTAAACGTTCAGGAACAGGTTCAATTCTCAGCCAGCCACCAGTCAAAGCCTTGCCGATTGCTTCGGCGTCAGCACATCCAAACCTGATGCCCTCGTCAAAAACCTCAACCTTAACCCTCTCGGTAACAAATACGATGCCAAAAAGCTTCTTTAGCAATGATAGTTTGCTGATTTGAGCTATGTGAATTAGCGGTCCCGCATCAGAAACCACGACGGGCAATGGGTTTATTCTCCGTACTTCGACTTCAAATATTCCTTGACGCCTTCGGAGTCCCAGTTAACCGCAACGCATTCACGCTCAAGCAACTCCAAAAACTCCCGTAGCGAAATGCCCAAAATCTCTGCACCCCGCCCTGCGCTTAGTTTGCCTTTCGCATAGAGGCGCACTACTCGGTCGCGTAAGCCGTCCTCGATGAACTCTTTGAATAGTGTGGAGCGGTCAACATTTTCAAGGGCTCGAACAGCCTCAACTCTACGCAAGTTACGCTTTGATAAGCGCACGGTGACAACGCTGCTTTTTTCAACTTCGACCATGCTATTCGCCTTAATTATAGAGAATACAATGTAACACATAAAACTTACGCAAAAGAATTAAAGGAATTACAAAAGTTTCTCCAATGAAGTGCTTTTTTCACGCGTAAACCGTCTCTCTTAGCACCTGATCCTTAATGAAAGGTTTTAGAGCATTCTTTGTAACAAGGTCAACTTTTACGCCTAGCTTTTTTGTTAGAAACTCTTCTAGCTCCAAGAACTTGAAGAATCCAACCTGTGCGTCTTTAGAGAAGGTTACAAGGATGTCTATGTCGCTTTTTTTGGTTTGTTCTCCATGAGTGTAGGAACCAAAGACTCCTATAGTTTTCACTCCGAACCGTTCCTTGAGCGTTGGCTTAAGCGTTTCCAAAGTGGATTTTATTTCTTCAAGAGTCTTCATGGTTAACAATTATTACACTGCTTCTTTCTTTTCTATTTTATGCAAATAAAACTTGCCTTCTCAACAGATACAAACGCTAACTTACTGAAATCTTACGTTTCATTTGCTAAAAACTGCTACCTGCAATTCACAATTGATATAAGTAATACTACCGCAAATACAACAATCGAAGAGCCATGAGCATGCAACAGGAACTACCGCAATGCCCCGTATGCGGTTCAACAAGCGGATACGAGCTTTCAGGAATAGTTGGAAAATTCGCTAAATGCTACCAGTGCCAAACCAAATGGAAATTGTTCATAGAAAACCAAAAAATAACAGGCTTAACGCTTTATGAACTACCAAAAAACGGAGCCGCACTATACAAAGTCGCAAACACAAACGCCCCCTTATTCATCGCACTCGGCAAACCCATAGCATTACCTTTCTGGCAGAATCTCAAACTCGACGGAAAAATAGACTGGGAATTCCTGTCAAACGCAGTAGACCCAACCATTTTAAAATCCGTCATAATAGACAAATCAGAATTCGTCCTAAATGCTTGGACAGGCAACCGCCACATACAAAACATTAATGTGGCACCAGGTCCTGCGCGTGCAA